>Ga0123335_1002510_pt1 | contig 27292 bp, 26 predicted proteins | sample BiotimSIPDNA_2_FD_89707 | JGI IMG/M metagenome (GOLD analysis project Ga0123335, IMG submission 89707) | Anaerobic biogas reactor microbial communites from Washington, USA - Biogas_R2 time_0 SIP DNA | ecosystem: Engineered > Bioreactor > Anaerobic > Unclassified | place: Washington, USA...
ACCCTTTCACAATGGATATGATATTGTCAATGAAAGGTAAAGATGTTCTCAACATGCTTGCAAGATCGGTTCTGGGTCTGTATACACTCGATGATAATGCAGATGATATTTCTCTTAATAATATGGTAAGGCAATCACTCAATCTTATTGCAAAATTTCCTGTTATTATTGCTTATTCCTATCAGGCCTTACGACATGCCTATCAGAACAAGACACTCTCAATACGTCATCCAAACCCGGAATTATCTACTGCTGAAAACTTTCTTTACCTGATCAAGGGTAAAGGTTATTATACAAAGTTGCAGGCTGATCTGGTAGATCTCTCTTTGGTTCTTCATGCGGAACACGGAGGAGGAAATAACTCATCATTCACTATGAGAGTAACAAGTTCAACCGAAACGGATATTTATTCTGCTGTCACTTCTGCAATCGGTTCCTTAAAGGGTCCTTTGCATGGTGGGGCAAATCTGCGGGTGCTTGATATGATGGAGGATATCAAGAAGAACGTGAAGAACTGGAAAGATGAAAAAGAAGTCGAGAATTATCTGCTTAAAATACTGAAAAAAGAAGCTCACAACCGTACCGGGATTATTTATGGGGTAGGACATGCCGTATATACATTATCTGATCCCCGGGCAGTGTTGTTAAAAGAAAAAGCAAGAGAACTGGCTATTGAAGCAGGCAGATGTGATGAATTCGAATTGTATTCGCTTATTGAACGCATCACTCCGGAAGTGTTTAGTAAATTCAAAGGAGAAAAATCAGCTAAAGTGGTTTGTGTAAATGTTGATTTTTATTCGGGATTTGTTTATTCATGCATCGGGATCCCTAAAGAGCTCTATACTCCACTGTTTGCCATGGCCAGAATAGCAGGATGGAGCGCACACCGGCTGGAAGAACTGACTTTCTCAGCTAAGAGAATAATACGACCGGCATTTAAAAATGTATGCGAAAGAAAACCTTATATGCCTATAGCAAAAAGATAAAACTGTCAGTATTATACTGTCTGTCTGCAGTCTTGTTTCAAAGACAGATCGTTTGAATATTTTTCAGTGAAGCCACATATATAAAGGCTTCACTGTTTTTATTTCCTGATATTCAATTCTTATTTTGGTTTTTTCCTCTATTAAACAGATGAAAATGCCAATAATTTCAGTGTTTTTATTTGTAATGTTATTTGATACTACTGAGTCCGTTATCTGTCATTATCCAATAGCTTTTTTTGTGTCTTCTTTCTGAATCATTGAAGTTGTTTATCGAACGGAGTTGCCTTACAGTGTTTTCGTCCATATAAATTACAGTGCCATATGGAACAAACAGGCGGAGACTGAGATTATGAAAGGACCACTTTGAGCCCTGGGGGATTGTACTGTATTCATCAATTATTAAAGTATCTCCGGTGATCTCATAATTATATAATAAGCTGTTTGCGTTTTCAAGTGCATGCCTTTTACTACGGCCTGCCGATTTTTTTATTACCACCAGTCTGTTTTCTCCATCTTGGGAAGGCAAAATATCCAGAGGAGTGTACACGAACATCTGTTTGTCATTGTCAGAGAAAAAGATACTGTAGTCTTCATTTGGCAGAACGATTTCATTATCATAGTCCAGATCTGATAATTCTGCTCCTGACAGGATAAAAAGGGTATCAGGGTTTGAATAAAAATAATTTTGTGATTCAGCCTTTGCATATTCAGCGAAACCTATTCCTTCATTAAACATTATTACCGACAGGGCTGCAGCACTCAGCAACCAGATAATCAGGCCTGTCAGCCACAGGTATCCGTCATTTGCCCGGAACCAGAATATTAATCTTATTGCTCCGTAGATTATCATTAACAGAGGGATGGATACAGTGGCAATGATCAGGGCTTTCACCCAGGGAACCAGACCCGGTTCAACAAGATAGTTAATGAAATCAGGGATCCAGGTAAGGTGAAAACCTGTTATGTCAGTGGCAAAGGCAGAAGGGAATTTCAGAATGAATACCATTATGAATGAAAAAAGTGCAAGAAAAGCACATGCCAGTAGTAATACTCCAAGGATTATAAGAAATACTCTTGCTATAATGTAAATACCTTTACCCATAGCCCCGAATACTTCATTTACAGCATTGCCTGAAGATGTTGTTGAAGCAGGATCTGTGTTTCCGTATCTGTTGCCTGAGTTGTATCTGTACAGACCGGAAGTGTGGTTGCTGCCTGCAGATGAATTGGTTGAGACAGAAGGGAGAGCTATCCACAATACAATATAAATGAAAATTCCCAGCCCGTACATTAAGGTCAGGATTATAAAAAGAATCCTGAACCATACGGGGTCAGTATTGAAATAATCTCCCATTCCGCTACACACACCGCCAATAATTTTTGCACTGCTGTTTCTGTACAGGTATTTTCTATGAAAGGAATGACCTTTCCCGGACAAATCTTTGTCTTCTTCTTCTGTTAATCCAAAATCTTCAGGCTGTCCTATAACAGATATCATGTTATCAACATTCTGCCGGGTGATGACACCGGCTGTTCCTCTTTGTGACTGGAATATTTCAGCTATGCGAAGCTCAATATCTTCAATAGTTTCATTACCTCCCTCCGCATTCCGGAATTTCATGTCTATTGACTGTAAATAGTCACGTAGTGCATGGTATGCATCCTCTTCAAGGCTGAAAAGGATCCCTCCAAGATTAATATTTATGGTTTTATCCATTTCTCTAAGGTTTTAGGTAATTGATAAAATTCATCTGGAGCGGATAAGATCGACCGATTCCACAAGATCTTTCCATGATCTGTCGAGCTCGGTAAGATATTGTTTGCCTGTATCAGTAAGCTCGTAATATTTTCGCGGAGGGCCTTGTGGTGATTCTTCCCACCTGTAACTTAGTAGTCCGGCATTTTTCTGCCTTGTAAGAAGCGGATAAAGTGTACCTTCAACTACTATCACCCTGGCTTCTTTTAGTTCTTTTATTATATCGCTGGCATAACATGAACTCCGTGACAGTACTGATAAAATGCAATACTCCAGAATCCCTTTTCGCATCTGTGCCTTTGTATTTTCAAGATCCATAATTATTATTTTAATGTTTAACAGATAACATATTCTATCCCTCTGTTTTTCTTACAGTTTCAAGTTCTTTCTGACTTCATCAAATTCCTTCTTGACAAATTCTTTTATGTTGTGAATATTTACAGGTTCGCCTTTCATTTCTATTTTCTGGGCTGTTGTTTTTGCCTCAGGCAGAACAATATAAAGAATGAGATATATCAATATACCGGCTCCGCCTATCAGTGTCAGAACAATGAATATTATTCTGATTATCCAGGGATCGAGATTCCAGTAAGCTCCCATCCCGGCGCATACACCACCTATTATCCGGTGATCCGTATCACGATACATCCTGTGATAACCAGGTTTGGAAAACTTATCACCTGCAGTGGTGTTTTCTCCGTCGGATATGTCTTCAGGACTACCCAGAATAACAATTACCGACCTGACATCATCTATGTTTATTACCTGCTTATAAGCATTTAATTTTGCACGAAAGAGCTCAGCTATCCGGGATTCAATGTCGGATAGGATCTCAGCAGAACTTTCTTCGGTTGCCAGATTTAATTCAAGGTTTTTGAGATACCTTTTCAGTTCCGAATAGGCATCTTCATCGATATTGAAGGAATAACCGCTCAGATTGATACTGATTGTTAATTTCATCCTTGTATATTTTAAATTTTATGAGTTAACACTTTTCTTCTTATTTATCAGAGGTTCCCGGAATATGTGAGAACTTACTGTTCATATAAGTTTCATTTACCCTTATATGCTGAAAATACTATAACAATACAAAGATATATAAAAAATATAATAGCATGCAATACATAGTAGTAAATAATTTAAAATATTATATGGAAATTTGTAGTATAGAGGCAAGGAGAAGGGTAAATTGCTAAAAAATACTTTATTAAATGATAATCATTCTCAAAAGAGAGAGCAAAAATGAGGTAAAAGAATCAGAATACTTATATTTTTGAAGATAATATGGTTCTTATTAAAGCAAAATGTAATTCCTTCGCAAACGCGAATGGAATATTTTACGGCATAAATGTGGATACAGTTCCGCTGAATCATTCAGGTTAATAAGGCCAGCGAAAATTAAATCTATGACAAAATACAGATGGGGAATACTGGCCCCGGGCAAAATGTCTTCGAAATTTACCAGGTCTCTGAAGTTACTCAAGAATGCAGAATTACATGCTGTAGGTTCACGCGATACGGAGAGGGCAGAGAAGTTTGCAAGAGAATTTGGTTTCAGAAAGTCTTACGGATCCTATGAAGAGCTGGCTGCTGATCCGGATATTGATATCATCTACATAGCTTCTCCTCATTCATATCATAAGAGTCACACTCTTTTATGTCTTGAAAACGGTAAAAATGTTATTTGTGAGAAAGCATTTGCTCTAAATTTGGGGGAAGTAGAAGAAATGGTAAGTGAAGCCGGAAAGCACAGACTCTTTCTTATGGAAGCCTTATGGCCTCCTTTTCAGCCATTTTACAAATCGGCTCTTGAAATTATTAATTCAGGAGTACTTGGAGAAATAAGGCATTTGCACGGATATTTTTCATTTATACCGCCTTATGATCCTGCTGAACGAAAGTTTAACCCTGCACTGGGAGGAGGATCACTGCTGGATATAGGAATTTATCCTGTTATCGATGCACTTACTTTTATTGGAGTCCCTGATGAGATAAAGGCTTTTGCCTCATTTGCAGCTTCCGGAACAGAAGAATCAATAAGTGTTGTTTTCAGGTATAATGATGGTCGCATGGCTACTTTGTACAGTTCTTACAGGACAGATGACGGTATAGGTTGTGATCTGCTCTGTGAAAATGGCAATATGACTGTCTCACGTGGCCGTGATATGAACCAGAGGATAATCCTTAACATACATGGGAGGAAAGAAAAGATTTATGAATTCCGCCCTCCGGGAATGGGATATTACCTGGAAGCAGAAGAAGTAATGCAATGTCTTGATAAAGGGCTGACCGAAAGCAGGGTTGTGCCCCTGTCTTTCAGTGTCAGTCTTATCAGGACACTCGACAGGATAAGGGCAGAAGCCGGAATAGTATTTCCTGACGAGCAGGGGTCATGAGAAAGACAGGTTCAGCCGGGATGAAAATATTTTGACAAATCAAAACAAGGCAGTGGATTAAGGAAATAGTAAGCGTTAACATTAACAAAGCATTTGCATGATAAACAATGATCATACGGCTATGTCAGAGGGGATGTTTTACAAAAAAAAGTTCTTCCTGAGCATTATCATACCCGGTACGCTTGTTTTTTTAATGTGGCTCATAAAAGTGACAGAAGTACTTTTTGAAGCCGACTTTTCACATCTTGGAATCTATCCTCTGACTGCGAAAGGATTACCCGGTATACTATTTTCACCTTTTATTCATGGTGATTTCCGACATTTGATCAACAATACTTTACCCCTTTTGCTGTTATCAATGGCCCTTTTTTATTTTTATTCTGAGGTTGCATTAAAAGTCTTTGTATGGACATATTTCCTGACGGGTCTTCTGGTATGGACAGGAGGAAGAGAGGCATGGCATATAGGGGCGAGCGGTATTGTATACGGATTGGCTTCTTTTCTGTTTTTCAGTGGTATAATACGCAAGTATTTCAGACTGGTAGCCCTGTCTCTTCTCATAGTATTTCTTTATGGCGAAATGGTATGGGGTATATTCCCGGGTATATATAAAAATGTGTCCTGGGAATCACATATGCTGGGGTTTTTCAGTGGTATAACACTTGCTGTAATGTTCAGGAAGGAAGGACCTCAAAAGCCTGTCTATGACTGGATGGAAGAGGAGGATGAAGATGAAAATGAGGTAACAGAATAAAACGTTAAAAAACATTAATTAGCTCTTGTCAGGTTCTGCCAGAATAGTATCACCCGGATATTATAACCATCTTTGCAGATTATAATGTAAATGTGTAGTTTATGAAGCGTTATTTTCGTTTGTTCAAACTGTTATTTCTCATTCTGCTTTTAATTCCTCTGACGGCAAGTCTGTCAGCTCAGGAGGCAGGAACGGAAAATGGTAGCCGGAAGAATGGCGCTCTGAAAGTATATCTTGACTGTTTCAACTGCGACATGAATTATACGCGGGAACAGATACCTTATGTGAATTATGTAAGGGAAGGGAAAAATGCAGAGGTTTATGTTCTTGTGAGTACTCAGAATGCAGGCAACGGGGGTACCCAATATACCTATACATTCCTTGGACAGGGGAGATATTCAGGTATGAACGACACCCTTGTTTATACTTGTCCACCTAATGAAGCGAGTTCTGTAATAAGGAGTAAAAGAACGGATCTTCTGGAAATGGGTTTGGTAAGGTATGTAGCCAAGACTCCTATGAAAGACATGATACAGATCACTCATAATATGGATGTTGATACAGAAGAAGTAGAAGATAGATGGAATAACTGGATCTTTGAATTGAGGACAAGTCCGAGGCTGAATTTCGAGCAATCCTATAGCAGAATAAATATTTATAATTCTCTAAATGTCTCGAGGGTGACTCCTGAAATGAAACTTGAGATTGAGGTTGATCAGAGCTGGACCAAACAGAGTTATAAAGATGATGATGGTAATGTTACTACTTTCATACAGGATCAGAAAGCCCTTGAGAACCTTTTTGTTAAAAGTCTGGGGGATCATTTTTCAGCCGGATTGAAAACCGATCTCCTGTCTTCAACTAATACAAATTATAATCTGGGTTTTAAAATCATGCCTGCTGTTGAATATGATCTGTATCCCTATTCAGAAGCAACTCACAGACAGTTAAGATTTCTCTATTCAGTAGGCTACCTAAACTGTAATTATATTGATTCGACTATATATGATAAAACCCGGGAATCTCTTTTTGAGCAGGAACTAAGGGTTGGTTACGAGGTCCAGGATGTATGGGGTTCAGTTAATATTTCTCTTACTGCCAGTAATTTTTTTCACGACTGGTCTAAAAACAAAGTTGAGCTTGACGGATTTGTTAATCTGACGATCGTCAGGGGCTTATCTATCTCAGTAAACGGGGGGGTGGCATATATCAACAATCAGCTTAATCTGCGGAAAGAAGGTCTCTCAGAGGCCGAAAGACTTCTCAGGTTAAAGGAACAGGCTACTAATTTTAACCTGATGGGCAGTGTGAGCATTTCATATACTTTTGGTTCAATATATAACAATGTAGTTAATCCCCGTTTTGGTTACAGAGGAGGAATAGGAGGGTTTTAATACAGGAATGTATTAAGATTATTGCTCCGGCTGTTTAATGAATCACTCAAATTATTACCTTTACCGCCGAATATCTATTGTAACCTGATAATAATTATGGTATGGACGATAAACCTGTAGCTGTAATTACAGGCGCCAGCAGGGGGATAGGCAGATCCATTGCAATTTATCTGGCCTCTGAAGGTTATGATATTGCAGCCATTGCCCGGTCGGTTGATAGTGAAGGGATGCAGATCCTCGCAAAAGAAGTTTTGCAAAAAGGAGCAGAGTTTTTTCCTGTAGGTCTTGATATATCATGTACTAACTGTCAGGATGAGGTAGTAAAGAATATCCTGGGACGTTACGGAAGAATAGATCTTCTTGTGAACAATGCCGGGATTGCTCCTCCCCAGAGGGATGATTTCCTCGGGATGACGGAAGATAGTTATGACAGGGTGATGAATATCAATCTTAAAGGCCCTGTATTCTTTGCCCAAAAAGTGGCCAAAGAGATGATCTGGCTGAGACAACATTCCCTGAAATTCAGGCCTGTAATTATTTTCATTACATCAGTGTCATCAGTACTTTCCTCTAATAGAAGGGCGGAGTATTGTATTTCGAAAGCCGGTCTGAGCATGGCAGCAACAATTTTTGCTGACGGACTGGCAGATGAAGATATCAGAGTATTTGAGATAAGGCCGGGGATCATTCAGACGGATATGACCATGAAACTGAAAGATCACTATGATGAGATAATAAAGGAAGGATTTGTGCCTCAGAAACGTTGGGGATCACCTGAAGATATCGGAAAGGCTGTTGCTTCAATAGCCCGGGGTGACTGGGATTATTCATCGGGTGCAGTATTTGAAATAAGCGGAGGACTGAATATCCGGAAACTGTAGTATTACAGATCATTATTATAATTTCTCCTTTTTGCAAATTGAACAAAAGTGTTAAGTGATGTGTTTATTGTTGTGAAATTATACAACAATGAAAATGGGTAAACTATATATTATTTCTCTATTATTGATGCTTATGAATACAACACTAAATGCTCAGACAAGAAAAAACGCTGATGTTGCCAAGACTTCATTAAACTGGCTCGGAGAAAAAGTACTTGGAAAACACACAGGAACCATTCTGCTTAAAAGCGGATGGATAAACTGGGATAATAACATGATATCTGAAGGAGAATTTCTTATAGATATGGCTTCTCTTAAAGATGATGATGGTAATGACCGGCTTGAAGCCCATCTGAAATCAGATGACTTTTTTGGTACAGACAATTACCCCACATCAAAGGTGGTGATCACAGGCAGTGATTCATTCGAAAAAGGAACAGCAATAGTTAGGGGCGATCTTACTATAAAGCAGAACACTCATCCAATTGAATTCAAGGCTACACTGAAGCAGGATGATAAAGGAATTTGGTTTTATGCCAACATTATTGTTGACAGAACAAAATATAATGTCAGGTATGGATCAGGTTCATTTTTCTCTAACCTTGGAGATAATGTGATTTATGATGAATTCAAGGTAAAAGTCAGTCTGTATGTCAGATGATCTTTCTTCGAAATCCTTTGTGTTTCTTTTAAAATAATCAACCGGAATTATACTGTTTAAGGTAATGGTCACCTGCTTCAGAATAATGTTTCTACAAGTACTTTCCGGTCGTGCTGAAGTTCTGTAAGCCTGTATGAAACAGAGGAGTTGTTTTCAATATAGTATTCCCAGTATCCGGAAACACCACCTGGTGAAAATAATGTTCTGGTGAGATACAGATTATCTCCTGGTATGAAATCACAGGTTCTGCCTAAGGCAGATATCTTGCCAAAGACATTTTCCATTGATGTTTTTATCCATATAATGTTTGGTCCTCCGTGAGTGGAAGGGCCTGTATGCCGGTACTCAAGAAATGTACCGGCATATTTTCTTACAATTGTCAGTTCGTCTTCCTCTATTATAAAATCTTTTCTGGGAGTTACTTCTGAAGGAGATGAAGAGGGGACTGTCAGTAACTGGGTATTAAGGATTTCCAAAAAAGGTGATCCTCTGCCAAAATCAATTTCCACTTTCAGAAAAAATTTATCTATATCCCATTTAATGGCATTGAAATCTCCTTTTCTATCGTTCCCTTCTCCTATTAGAAGAGTGGCCGTTCCCATGCTGTCCGTTTCAGCTGTGTGTAATTCGCTGTAAACTGTTACTCCCGGATCTTCTCCCATCAGTATACTGAGCCGGAAATAAACTATCTTCGAAGCCATAATCTCTCCGGCAGTATTACGTACAGTAACCTGGTAGCTCAGAGGTTCCTTTAACTGTCCTTCAAGGGCGCTTGATAAAAAAGATAAAATGAGTATTACAAAAAGATTCTTCATTCTACAATTATGGCCATATTTCTTAATTATTATAAAGATAATAAAGTGGCAGCATAAAACCAATAGAAAAAGCGAGTGCCATTATCTGCAAGTAAATCATGCAGATTATTAATTCCCTTTTGGGAATCTTTCCAATGATGGAATCAGAATGTTGAATTAACAACATCAGATTCTCAGGGGACATATTATTTATATTCAAAAACGATATGGACTATAAGGCCGGGATAAAAGCATTTTCTCTGTTTCGTTCTATAGTATTGGGAGCAGTCAATAAAGATTAAAAAAGTGTTCAGTATCTGTTATATTCTCTAATCCCAGAATCCAGCAGACTTCAGCAAGATCTGAAAAATCCAGTCCACCCGATGAAATTGCCTCATTTTCATAACGTCCTTCTTTCCCGTTATACTTATTTGCCAGATCAATGGCAAGCTCCCATATATCTTCCAGGCGGGGGTCAGTGATCTCTTCTTTCCATCGGGTATATCCCGGAGAACGGAATCCAGGTGTTCCGTTCCCGGCTACATTACCATCAGCTATCTTATGATAATCAGTATTATTCTTTACGAACAGCAGATTCTCCGGTGATGTCGATTGTTCATTCCAGTCGCTGTGTTGAACAACATGGATACGCTGAGAAACAGGTATGTCAGGCATATCAGCCTGTATAGCCTTTATCAGTCTGGCCGTAAAATCAGACTGACCTGCTTCTGCAATCCATATGTCACCATTATTGATAAGTGTCGACTTAATAATGATTACGACTTTCTTAGCAGCATTTTCTGCATCTTCATGTGCGTTTGTCCAGTTGTTTCCAAAAGCCAGTTGAAACAAGGGTTCCGGAGAGACATATAAACCTTCCTGAATTCCATAAGTACCTGCAACTGCATGATAATTGATTTCTGAAAGTCCTGATCCGGACAATAATGTAATAAGAGCTGCCACAGAATGAAGGTCATCCACATCTGTTTTGCAATCATACTGTACTAATAACAAGTCTTTTTCAATATCAAAAAATCCGGCATCCGGGGGTTCAATATTGAGGGCATTACTGTTAAAAGGCAGAAAGATTATTGCTATTATAAATAATAATAGAATTTTATGTCTCATATATTGTGTTTTAATTATTTGTTGATAATTGAATATCTGTACTCATCACATATCTTTTTATTCTTGAAGACTGATTTTTCAGATATATACTCCAGTTTATACCCCGCTTTTTCAAGCACTTTCTGTGAAGCTTTGTTGAAATCAAAAACTCCTGTGTAGATTCTCACCAGATCCAGATCATTGAAACCGTAATCTGTTATCAGCCGGACAGCTCTTGTAGCTATTCCCTGTCCCCAGTATGGTTCCCCTATCCAGTAACCTATCTCTGCCGTAAGCCTGTAAACATCTGTTTGCCTTACAAGGCCAATGCAGCCTGCAAATTCGCTGTAATATTCTATTGCAAAGGTTACCTGAGGGTCTTCACAAATACAATGTTCAATGAAATCCACAGCATCCTTTTCGGTATAAGGAAAGGGTATATAATCGCGGACATTATCCCAGATCTTCCTGTTATTGCATAATGCTGCAAGTATTTCTGAATCAGAAAGTCTGAAAGGCCTCAATTGTATTGTATTGTCAGTTAATTCCATCTTAATACAGAATTGATGTTCAAAACTAAATAAATATAAGATACCACATGATGCCTTATGATTTTTTTGATGGATTTTTTACTGAACTGAATAGCTTGTCTCATTGATGATATCGCTTATTTCATAAGGCTCAAAATTACTGGTTGACAGGATGACGGGATCACTCCATACGACAGTTTCCTGTTTTTCCCTTCTTTGTAAAACGTGATGATCCTTCGGCAATGTTAAGCATGATACTGAAGGAAGCCCTTCTGAATTGATCGCAGGTCACTTTGTCAGCATTGCTCAAGCTTAATATACTTTTTGAATCAAGACAAAATGCTTTTGCCTTGGAATAAACAATAAGTTTCTTAAAATCAAACATAAGGCGATATGTTTTAGCAAGACAGTATCAAATTTAAGAAGAAAGTGTGAGTTTGAGTGCGAAGCGTGAAAGAAAAAAGAGTGAGTGTGTCTTCGTGTCTTCACACTCACTCTTCACACTCACTCTTTTTTATGCTCCCCAGGCTGGACTCGAACCGGCGACCCACGGATTAACAGTCCGTTGCTCTAACCAACTGAGCTACTGAGGAATTTTTTTAAACTGCCATTTTTTATTCAGCGTGCCAAAAGTAAGGGCTTTTAGTGAATTAAGCAATATCTTTAACAAAATTTTTAAATACTTTAAAATACAAATGCTTTTTAATCATTTATACCAAAGAGTAAATGGTTAAAAGGATGTTCAACAGATATTAAATATATAATGCTTATGAAGAAAATTATTGGAATAGGAAATGCTCTTGTGGATATTATGGCAATGATAGACGATGATGGTATGCTGGACTCTTTTTCACTGCCAAAAGGAAGTATGCAGCTGGTTGACCGGCAGCAATCAGAATCGATAAAGAAAGAGATAGAGAGTTTAATCACTACTGAGACTTCAGGTGGGTCGGCTGCCAATACCATGTACGGACTGGCCATGTTGGGGGCTGATGCAGGTTTTATCGGGTCGATAGGAAAAGACAGGACAGGAGATCTTTTTGAAGATGATATGAAAAGAGCAGGAGTTAAAACACATCTCCTCCGACGTGACTATGTGACAGGGACAGCTGTAACATTGATCTCACCTGATAAGGAAAGAACTTTTGCAACTCATCTGGGTGCTGCTGTTGAAATGAAAGATATAGATATTAGCGAAGATATGTTCAAAGGGTATGATATACTTTATCTGGAAGGATATCAGATAATTGACCGTGTCCTTGTGGAAAAAGTCTGCCGTCTGGCCAAAGAGAATAAAATGGAAATTGCAATAGATCTGGCCAGCTATAATGTTGTTGAAGATAACAGAGACACTTTCCTGATGATCATTGAGAAATATTGTGATATAGTATTTGCAAACAAAGAAGAAGCAAGATCACTGACAGGACTGGATAGTCAGGAAGCGCTTGAGGAGATATCGAAAATATCTGCAACAGCTGTTGTAAAGGTTGGAGAAGAAGGATCATGGTTAAAAAGTAAAGGACAGGAGGCGATCAGGATAAGTCCCCTGCCGGTTGACTGTTGCGATACAACAGGTGCTGGTGACATGTATGCTGCAGGATTCCTGTATGGTTATGCCAATGGCTGGTCACCTCAGAATAGCGGCGCCTTAAGCTCTCTGCTTGCCGGAAAGGTAATAGAAAATGTAGGGGCACGGATTGAAAAACAAAAGTGGCCGGAAATTATTAAAGGGATATCGCAAATGATTAGAGACTAAAAAGATTGTCCCGGTGAAATATAAAATTCCCCGGACAACTTTTATCAGTGAGGGTGTGAGATATGCACTAAATTTCTGTAAGAATAAAATCACATATTGTTCTGTTTCCTTCGCTTATCTCAATGCCTGAATAACTTACGGTATCGTGGTTTTCTTTTGTGGCAAATACTGAATAACTGCCTGCAGGGATGCCCGGCAGTACATACTGACCGCTATTGTCGGTATAAGTGGTCGAAATGACACTGTCCTGCTCAATCCATATCTCTGCATCAGGTAACATTTCCTCGTCAGTATTCGTTACTTTTCCTTCTATTCTTCCCGCAGTGGTATTGTTCACCGCCCTGATAACCGGTTTAAAGATGAAGCCGTCAATGCCGGCAGGTGATTCCGGATTGCCTCTGAGAATGAATGATCGTGACAGGTCGAAATCAATTAGTAGTTCTGATGTAAGACCGCCTTCCACTTTCACTTCCGGTCTGATGAAAATTTTGATACCAGTTGCCTGGCCGCTGGGGACTTTTACATTAAAAGAACCTTCATTATCTTTAAGTACAAGGCTTGCTTCATCAACATAGAGCCTTAGCAGATTGTAGCTTCCCTGCGGTATTTCTATTTCAGCGAGGGTCTCAGTGACACCATTCCGAAGCTCCAGCAGATTGAGAGAGACAGGCTCTTCGTATATGGTCATGAAAGGATTACCGTCAGGTATACCGTCACCTGTTCTTCTTATCTCAATCTTGTTGATGGTAACCCATGCCGATTCAATATTTTCAATACTGAAAGGTGCATCAGTCACTTTAATTGATAATCTTCCCGGTCCTTCGCTATCGGATGACTTGCTGCATCCGGAAAGGAAAAAAATAAGGGATAATGCTATAACACTCAAAAACATCTTTTTCATAATGAACACATTTTATTGACTTCTCTCTGAGGAAGAGCCATGGGGTTTAACTTAATTTATTTGCTTATTATTCTGCTGTCAGTCTTTTTTTTGCTGCTACTGTCAGATAATTTTTTCTTTTCTTTTATTATTTTTCTATCTTCTTTAAATGATGGTTTCTTCTTTAAACCGGCATGCAGAAGAGTACCGTCTTTTTGATTTGCCTTAATTATTCCAGGAGCTGTGCCTCTGTATTTATTTTTTGTCAGGGGCCGGTCTTGATGGAGGAGAGAATCTTCCCTGCAGTCGCAATTCTGTTGCTCCGGTTGTATATTGTTATGACCTCCGGCAGATGAAGCAATCAAGAGGATTACAGTAATTATGAAGATTGTCTTTTTCATTTGTGCCAGGGATAAAAAACTATATCATAGTATTTATACCACGAATCTAATACTACACAAATGAAGGAATCATGAATTTTCAGGAAAAACAAAAGAAAACATTGTCCCTTTTCCGGGTTCAGAGCTGACAGATATTTTTATTTCATGAAAATCGGCTATTGACTTGGCTATTGCCAGACCTATTCCTGTGCCGTCATTGCTGGCCGGATCTTTCATCCTGAAGCGTTCGAAAAGCATTTTTTTCTGCCGGTCACTCAATCCTTTTCCTGTATCCTCAATACTTAAGATAAGCCCTTTATTGGTCCTTTTACCTTTTATTCTTATCTCTCCTCCCCGGGAGGTGTTTTTAATAGCATTGTTAACAATATTGAAGAACAATGAGAAGATAAGTGATCTGTTGGCTTTGCTTACTGTGAGGTCATCGTTTATATCCGTTAATACCCGGATGCCGGCATCATCTGCCACCGGACTGATCTCTGAGATGATTTCAGTCAATAAGTCTTTTAAAGAAAAAGTATCTTCCCGAAGATACTGGTGACTTTCTATCCTGGCTATCATGAGCAGGGAACTTACAAGGCTTTGAAGACGGTGGAGGGTAGTAAGAGATTCTTCTGTCTTTTTTTCTACGACCGGATCAAGCTCTTTTTCCAGCAGGATGTTTTCGAGTTTGCTTCTCAACACTGAAACAGGGGTCATCAGTTCATGAGAGATATTAACGGTGATTTCTTTTTCTTTCTGAAAAAGGAGGTTTATATGGTTCATCAGTTCAATAAGAGCCTTGTCGAGGAGAACGAAATCGGATGTGGAAGTTTTTACGGGAGTCTTTTCGAAAAGACCAGGGTCGGATATCTGTTTTAACTTATCCCTTATCTTATCAAGAGGTATCAGCACTACTCTTGTGTATTGAAGATCTGCAAAGGAAGTAATAAGAATTATTGAAACAAGAAAGAGCAACATCAGCCTTTTTATATTCTTTTCGGTACGAAGGATACTGTTAAGGCTCGTGCCCACTTCGAGCAGGTATTTTTGTCCGTCAACAATAAAAGAATAGTTCAGTACACGGTAATCTGTCTCTTCTTCATCAAGCAATCGGGGTGTGACATCAATATAATTAAGATCTTCAGTTATGTTTATTTTCTCCAGACTTATAAATTCTTCTTTAAGAATGTTATAACTTCCGAAGGAAGAGGAGGAGTCAGAACTGATGAAGGGTTCAATACCTATTTCGGATATAAGCTCAATAACCTGTTCTCTCTTTTGAATAAGGTCATTATCGACTTGTCTGAGGTTGATTCTCTGAATAAGGAAAGGCATTAAGGCCAGGAATAATGCAGTGAAAATTATTTTCGACAACAGATTAAAGAGGGAAAGCTTTGTTTTCAGTTTTAGCATAGACGCAGCTTATTTAGTCCTGTTCTTCTGAACTGATCCTGTACCCTACACCTCTGACTGTCTCGAGCCAGGGAGTGGGAGAATGAAAATTAAGCTTTTTCCTGAGATTTTTTATATGAACATCAATAAAATTACTGTCGTACTGATCATCCAGAATATTTCCCCATATATGTTCGTAGAGCTGATGGCGTGTAAGTACTTTTCCTCTGTTAAGGGCAAGGTATTGTAGCAGGTCGTACTCTTTTTTCGTCAGATCCACTTCATGGTGATTATTCATCAGTTTTCGTGATTGCAGCTGCATTTCAAAATCGCCGAGAGATATATTGTTTGTGTTCACCCTGAATTTTCTTCTGGCTACTGCATTTATCCTTGACAGTAGTTCTATGAGGGCAAATGGTTTGGCTATGTAGTCATCGGCTCCCAGGTCAAGGCCTTTAACTTTATCTTCCACATCACCCCTGGCTGTAATGATTATAAATGAAGCTTCACTGTTCATTTTGCGGGCTTCTGTGATCAGATCCAGCCCATCGTAATCGGGCAGGCCCAGATCGAGAAGCACGAAATCGTATAGATTAATGGCAATTTTTTCTGATGCCTCTGTTCCTGTGAAAGCCAGGTCGCAGAGGAAGTTCTCTGAATGGAGAAACTTTTCAATTTCTCTTGCCAGACTTTTCTCATCTTCTACAATAAGTACATTCATGGAAATTATTTTGGAGAAATACGGTAAAGGAGGCTGAGCGTCAGGATAAAACCTCTAGTTCCGTTCTGTTCATTTTCTTCATAAAGGGGTAAGACATATCCGGGTTCAGCTTCTATTGTAAAAGAGGATGAATTAAAGCTGACAGGGATACCGAAATCAATTTCCAGGCATCTGAAGCTGCTTGAGTATTCAGTATTTGTCGAATGCTGGCTGTTCCTGCCGTTTTTCCAGAAAGGAGGAGATATCTGAACAGGTGATCCGGTGTCTGTTTCCATTGTGGTCAGGGAGCCACATATCAGGTTCACATAAGGGTCGAAGGCAAAGAAGAGATCTTTTGAAGTGAACCCAGGAGTCTGGAAATATCTTGAGTTTCTGATTTGAAAGAAGACATTGTTATCTTCAGAGAACATCCCGCCGGCCGAGAGTTTCGAATAAAGTATTTTCCAGTCAAATCCAAAGGTTACATCGGTATAGAGAAAATTTCCAAAGAGAGTGTCCCTGAGCGATGGAGCCACATGATAATAAGATGAGGCGGCTGATATGTCGAACCAGGAGTTAAAAACATGGCTGAAACTTACGGAAGTCATATTAAAAGCAATGAATGGATTCCGTTCCGCAAGGTGAACGGGAGCCAGGCTAATATACAGCATATCCCTGTAGCCATAGGTAAGCGTTGTATAAGCATAAGGCTGGTTTTGTGATATTGTGGATCCCAGATAAATCATGTTATTACCATAGCCCAGGCCTGCATATAAGCTGTGGGGTGACAGGTCTGGCTGTCCCGGGTCGTTGTCAGGGACAGTCACATTATCTGTCTGAGCGGCACAATTCAGGGGATGGATAAGAAAGATCACCATGAATGATACCCAAAAGATATTAGTATATATTAATTTCTTCATTTCAGAAATCAATCACAGTTATATTATCTCTTTCCCGGCCTGCCTGCGCCTCCCGGTTTTCCGACACCTCTGGGGATACCGGATCCTGATGGTCTGACAATGTTTGGGCGGGCACCTCTGGCTTTACTCATATCAGGTCTGGCACCTTTGACCTGTTTAACTTTACCGGGAGTTACTTCATCCGGCCTGTTGGCTTGTGCTTTAACATTTCCGGCATTCTCTCCCTGTTCCCTGGCACCAGTCGTTTCCTGTGACTGGCTGCGATTACGGTTTCTGTTTCCGTTCTGAACCTGTTCCTGTTCCTGAGCTTCTTTTTCCGATCCTGTGTTCTGATTACTTAATCTTAAAGTGTCAGTTGCAGTATTAGCGGATTGTGACTGGCAAAGGCCTGCACTTATAAAGAACAGGAAAACAAGAGTTAGTATATATTTTGACATAAGAGCCTCCTCTCTTTTTTATGGTAGATTAATCAGCCTGTTCATCTTCAAATAGTTTGAAAAATAATAGACTTTTTGTAATACAAAAATATCCTATATAGATGAAGAAATGATGAAATTGTTATAATATTTGTCGGGAGATCAAAGTATTACTTAGTAAGCTGGCAGTTTAAACCCGTTATGATAATCGGGAGTGATAAGTTTATTGGCTGCTGATGTATTGAACTTTTGTTTTTTATTATCCCATGATACTTTTTCTCCTGTGCGGTATGCTATATTCCCCATTTGTGCTACCATTGCCACCTTACATCCTATATCGATGCCGGCATTCAGTTTATCCGGGGTATTGTTTTTCATGCAATCAAGGAAATTTCTTACGTGGATATCAAGTCCAGTTCCAGTGTTTTTCTGCAGGGGGACAGCTTCTATCATCTTTTTCTCAGGGAATACTTCCCAGCCGTTACGGTCGAGGACGAGAGTCCCGTATTCTCCTGTATAGGCCATTCCGTGAGGTCTTTTCCAGTTACCGAGACCGATGCCGATGCTATGTTCCCATGTTAGGGAGAAATCTTTAAAATCAAACACAGCCGTCATTGTATCCGGAGTCTCCATGTCATCATCCGGAAAAGCATATTTGCCTCCTGTAGCCATCACTGATTCGGGAATACTTTTGTCCATGCCGTAGAGAATATAATCGATTAGATGAACGCCCCAGTCAGACATTTCTCCTCCTGCATATTCCCAGTGCCATCGCCAGTTATGGTGAAAACGGTTTTGATTAAAGGGTCTCATGGGAGCCGGACCCAGCCACAGTTCATAATTAACTCCCTGTGGTGTTGGAGAATCAGGAACTTTAGGGACAGCAGTCTTCCAGTCTATGAATGACCATGCCTTACACATCCTGATTCGTCCCAGTTTGCCTGACTTTAAATAATCCATGGCATCAACAAAATGGGGCTGACTGCGTTGCCATTGTCCTACCTGAACTATTTTACCATGTTTTCTGACAGCCTTTTGTATAATATCTATTTCCGCTATTGAATTGCCAACAGGTTTTTCGGCATAAGCATGTTTACCTGCTTCAAGAGCATCACAGAGGATCAGACAGTGCCAGTGATCAGGTGTTCCTATAATCACGGCATCAATATCTTTGTTTTCCAGCATATATCGGTAGTCAACATAGAGCTTCGGCCTTTTATATCCAAGTTTTATAAGATCATCGGTGCGCCTGTTCAGGACATTTCTGTCAACATCACATAATGCAACACATTCAACTTCAGGGCTTTTAAGAAAAGAAACAAGATCATTCCACCCCATGCCGTAACCACCTATCATAGCTACGTTTATCCTGTCATTAGCAGAAACTCCTGTCGCCGAAAAAATTTTGTTTTCTCCGGGTATAACTGATGCTGCTGCAAACAAAGATGCTGTCCTGATGAAATTTCTTCGTGAAGGTGCCATATATTTGGAATTGTTAAAAATTAAGCCGCTATAGCCGGAGATCAGAAGAGACCATGCAGTTCTGCATTGATCTTATCTATTACTTCACTGAGATGATCTTTGTTATTGGGAAAATTATAATGATCAGCTTCAATAATAAGTAATTTCCCGAGGTTATAAGTTTCTACCCAGGCTTCATATCTTTCGTTTAGTCTTTTGAGGTAGTCGAGGCGTATAGAACTCTCATATTCACGTCCTCTGGCCTGGATCTGACTGACTAGTGTAGGGACAGAAGCCCTAAGGTAAAGGATCAGATCAGGGGGTTGGATAAGAGAACTCATGAGTTCGAAAAGTGATGAGTAATTCTCAAAGTCACGGGTCGACATAAGTCCCATGGAGTGCAGATTAGGAGCAAAGATATATGCATCTTCATAAATGGTCCTGTCCTGTATGATTGTTTTTTCGGATTTCCTTATCTCAATTATCTGGGTGAAACGTGTATTCAGAAAATAGATCTGCAGATTAAAAGACCAGCGCAGCATATCTTCATAAAAATCGTTAAGATAAGGATTCTCATCAACACCTTCATAATGAGGAGTCCATCCAAAGTGTTTTGCCAGGAGACCTGCGAGAGTTGTTTTTCCTGATCCAATATTTCCGGCTATAGCGATATGCATAATTCATGTTTTTGAGTTTATAAAAGTATTAAAAAATAGGAAGATTACATCACAAAAACGTGGAGCATATAACAGCAGGAGCATCTCAATCCTCAAGAATCCTGTATATTTCTTCTATATAATCACGGTTATTTGATAAACGGGGAACTTTGTTCTGTCCGCCCAGCTTATTCTTTGATTTGAGCCAGTTATGAAATGTGCCTTTGGGGATAGATTTGACAACAGGTCTGATGAGATTAAGATCTTTATATCTTTTGGCTTCATAATCGGAATTGAGAGATTTCAATTCATTATCAAGTGATTCAGTAAATTGTAAAATATCTGCAGGTTCTTTTTCAAATTCTATAAGCCATTCATGTGTGCCTTTTGACTTTTCTCCCATAAAAACCGGGCCTGCCGTGTAGTCGGTTATTGTTGCACCTGTCTCTTTACATGCGTATTCAATGGCTTTGTCTGCATTATCCACTATTACCTCTTCCCCAAAAGCGTTGATAAACTGTTTTGTACGGCCTGTTATGTGAAAGCGGTAGGGCTTACGGGATGAAAACATTACAGTATCTCCAATCATATACCGCCATAATCCGCCGTTTGTTGAGATAATCATTGCATAATTTATTCCTGTCTCTATTTCTTCAAGAGTGCAGGCTGGAGTAAAATCTGTATCTGTTTTATCGGCAGGGATGAATTCATAAAAAATGCCATAATCGGGCATAATAAGCATATCAGTGCATGAGGGATCGTCCTGAATGCCAAAGAAACCTTCTGAAGAATTGTATGTTTCCATATAGTGCATATGATTACCCGGGATAAGACTATGGAAAATTTCGCGGTAAGGACTAAAACTGATTCCTCCATGAAAAAACACTTCAAGATTTGGCCATATTTCATGGAGATCAGATTTCCCCGTATATGACAGTATATACTTAATGAGAGTGAGGTACCAGGAGGGGACACCTGCCATACTGGTAACATTGCAATTGACAGTTGTTCTGGTGATAAGTTCCAGTTTCTTTTCAAAATCCTCAGTAAGTGCAATTGCCCGTTTTGGAGTCCGTTTCATTTCTGCGTAAAAAGGTGTATTCTCAATTAAAATAGCAGACAGGTCACCGTATAAAATATTATTGCTGAATTGTCCTATTTTATGGCTTCCTCCCAGGGTTAGAGCTTTCCCCCGGAATAATGAAGAAGAGGGATTATTCATAAGATATATGAGAATAGTATCTTTAGCGGCCCTGAAATGACAGTTACTCAATGCATCACTGCTGATCGGAATATACTTGCTTTTGGCAGAAGTTGTACCGGATGATTTGGCAAACCATCTGGTTCTCCCCGGCCAGAGAAGGTTTTTTTCTCCTCTTCCAATCCTTTCAATCCAGGGGATTATATCTTCATAAGTCTGAACCGGTACCCGTGACTGAAATTCCCTGACAGAAGAAACAGAGGAATAAGAATATTTTTTTCCCCATTCGGTTAATGAAGCTTTCCTGATAAGATGAAAAAAAGATCTTTCCTGTATTTCAATCGGATTGTTCCTGAATAAGTCTATCTGTTTTATCCGGCTTGTACCAAGCCCTTTGATAATAGCTGATATTATATCCATCAAAAGGGGAGATTTAGGGTCAAAGATAGAAAAATATCATGTTGTCCGGGTGAAGATTAGCTGAAAACATCCTTCAGGACGTCAAGTGAGCGTATCTTTTTAAGACCCGGAAGATGAATGGCATAATACTTTAATAGTGTTTCAAGTATCTTATTTCTGAGTGTTCCAGTGAGACTGATGTCTTTTATTGAATCGTAAGAAGCAGAAAAGAACCTGTAAAGGATTTCAGATATTAGCGGTTCGGTATAATTTCCGTGTAAAGGAGGGACAGGAACGAAAATACCATTAAGCATATCAAAATACTGATCTTCATCATTTTTCATGGATGAAGGTTCAAAACCAAGATAAGCGCTTATGCCCGCGAGAAATGCAATATGAAAATTTGAATAGGTCTCTGTACAGCAATCAAAATATATTATTGAGTCTTCGATAAAACTAAAAAGGGCTTCATTGGGGCTCTCCTCTTTCAGTATGGATGTGAGAGTTTCACCCAGGAATATGGCAATACAGCCTTTTTTAATTTCCGAATATATGTTAAGAGGAGTATATGATACGGAAAATTCTTTTAAAACACCCATCTTACCTGAAGCGCTGGAATATATTACCATGTCAAGTATAGTGAGCGGCTGAAAAAGTATGTTATGCCTTCCTGATCTTTTTTTCCCGACTCCTCTTATCAATACAGACTGTCTTCCCGAATTTCTGGTGTACAGTTGTGCAACTATTCCCGAATCAGAATACTTAATCTGATGAAGTATAATGCCTTTGGTCTTTTCAATCATCTTTTTCAGGTACTATTCAAATATATATTATTAAAGAGATTATTTATATAAAAGGCAGTTCTTATAAATGTTGAAAATAATATTATCAGCCTGAAAAGAACACTAAACTTTGAATATCGTAAGGAAATAAAATGATTTTATTATTTTTACTTCATAAGATACTCTAATTATGGTTATTTCGGGAAATGAAGATCTAGTAAGGAGAATTGCGAAGTTAGCCAGGCAGAATCAGGATCTGGAAGACAAAATCAGGAAGCTGCTCAGGCAGAATGAAGAGTTGTTTAATGATTATGAGGCGCTTAAGAAGAAGTATGATAAATTATCTTCAGGGGGTATAAAGGCTATAGGCAGAGGTGGCGAAAAAGGGAAGTCATTTAAATTTGAAATGGCAACTGTTCTTTTTTCTTCTATCCACGGTTTTTCAAGCATTAACGAAAAAATGGATTCTTCCTCCGTTATGGATGAACTTGATGAGATACTTTTTGAGTTTGATGCCATTGTCTCCCGCTACAAGATTGAAAAGATAAAAACTCTTGGTGATACCTACATGTGTGCAGGAGGCATACCTGTTAAGAATATCACCAATCCTGTGGATGTTGTTATGGCAGCTATTGAAATGCGGGATTATCTAAGGAGATATGAAGATGAGAAAAGAGGTCACAGCCATAGATTGTGGGAGCTTCAGACAGGGATACATACAGGTCCTGTTACCGCCACAGTATCAGGGAAAAAGAAGATCAGCTATGATATCAAGGGCGACACTGTCAATACCACAAGCCGTATTGAATCTGTTTCAGCGAGGGGGAGGATACTGATCTCAGTGATGACCTATGAACTCGTAAAAGAATTTTTCGAATGTGAATATTTTGGGAAACTGCCGGTAAAGTATAAAGATGATCTTCAGTTATATCTTGTGAAAGGGATCCGGCCGGAATATTCTTTTGAGGGTAAAGGGATTATACCGAATGATGCCTGCAGGATAAAATTTGGGCTTATCCGTTTTACTGACATACAGGAAATTATTCTCGACAAGCTTGAGAAAGAACTTCCCGATTATCTTTTTTATCACAATGTAAAACATACTGTGGACGTAGTGACTGAAGTTGAGCTAATTGGTTGGGCTGAAGGATGTACGGATGAGGAGATATTATTACTTAAGACTGCAGCATTATTTCATGATGCCGGTCATACAATAGAATATGACAATCATGAATATCACAGCACTGTTCTGGCCAGAGAGATGTTACCCTTTTTTAATTACGATCAGGAACAGATAGAACGTATTTGTTCCATCATAATGGCTACTAAACTACCTCCCAATCCAAAGAACCTTCTGGAAAAAATAATATGTGATTCAGACCTTGATTACCTTGGGAGGAGTGATTTCATTCCGGTATCGAATACTCTTTTTGAAGAGCTGAAAGCCTGTAACAAAATGGGATCAATAAATGATTGGAATAAGATACAGGTAAAATTTATTTCAGGTCATCAATATTTTACAAAGACGGCCAGAAGTCTCAGAGAAGTGAATAAACAGCTTCAGATAGAAAGAATACAGAGTCTGATAAGCAAGTAGTTTTGTTCCTGCAGGGTTACCTTCAGAGTTTTGGGGATGCAGACTAACTGATAACCAGTAGTTTTATAACACAGGACTGTGAACCGTCGCTATTAGTGCAGAAGACCATGTATACTCCTGTTGCGACTCTTCTCCCCTTATATGTCATCAGATCCCATGAAGCCTGTCCGCCGTCCGACACTGTCTTATATACAAGATTACCGCTTATGTCGGTGATCCTTATCTGTGTGTCTCTCATTAGTCCGGTGATTGTCACAATACCGTTATAATCCTCCCTGACAGGATTTGGGAAGGCGTAGACATTTGTAAACTGACTCAGTCCTTCTATGGCATTACCTCTGTATGAGAGAATACCTTTTGTGGTAGCAAACCATACATCGCCGGTCTTGTTATCAACAGCAACTGACGGTACTGAATTGGAAAACAAAGGGCTGTTATCCTCATTAAAGCTCAATATTTGTGATGTGCCGTCTGCTGACAGAAGATAAGCTCCTGAACCTGCTGTCCCCAGCCATTTCCTGTTGGAGCCATCCACGGCAATTGAAGTAATAGTTTCGGTACCAAGCATGTAATCAGCCAGCCCCGAGCCGTCATCCCTTGGTATTTTTATCCTGTATGCCTTAATATCGGATTCAAATATCCTGTCAGGATTATAATAAATAACGGGCCCCTGGTCTGTTCCCACCCATATATTACCATCCAGGTCTTCAGCAATACAATATACAAATTGTATAACTTCATTATCCGAAGTGTATACGAGCATCTTTTTGTATAAATCATCATCGAAATAGTCCGGAGTTGAATTATCATCCAGAACAAAAAAACCGTTACCGCGAGGTAATACTATCCATTTTTTGCCTGAACGGCTTATTATTATATCACCTATTGTGGGAGAATTGATTGTCACCGGATTTACAATCCAGCTGCCGTCGGGTTTAAGTATCTTGATGCTTCCGGGTACTTCAGTCTGGGTGATCCAGAGATTATTGCCCTTATCCATGGCCAGTCCGCATATACGTACATAGGGTTTGTCAGGTATGATGGTCTGTAAAGGAGAGTTTTTTTCCGTATACTGTTTTACAATTGTATTGTTTCTTATTTCAAGGAGGCCGCCACCCCAGGTTGATAAAAAAAAATGATCACTGTCAGTATTATCAACAGCAGATCTGAGAGGGTCTGATATTGAATCAATTGAAAAATGTGACCATGAGTTGTTTTCACTGACAGAAACGCGCATGGGATTCCAAAGATTGTTCCATGAGGCATCAATGCCACCTGAACAAATGATAGTCTTTCCGTTATGAGAACAGACATTTATTGCATCATTTGATACCGGACCGGGAAGAGTCAGTATTCTATAATCACCGGAATTCTTTTTTTCTATCAGACCCCATGAAAAATCGGCAATGTAAATACCGTTATTGCTAATTGCTGTTTGAAGTGCGTTGGGAGTGCCAAAGCCGTAAGAATCAATTGAACGAACCAGGGTGCCGTTGTTGTTAAATATTCTGATATTTCCTCCAGTAATTATGAAACCCTCGTCTGTGCTATCGAATGAAGTATTGAACACTCCCTGATCATATAAGAACAATTCAGTCTGTGTTCCGATGGAAAATACAGAATCACCTTCAGTACCTGCCTGGTTAACATACAACTTGTTTCCTGAAAAAATTGATGCTGAATATCTTGCTGCAGGTGAAGGGAGGGTGCTGATTCTCGACCAGTTAGCATAGTAGGCCAGACCGGGATTACTTATATCTGCGGAAAAAACTCCTATATCTGTTGCAGCAAATATTTCGCCATTGCCAAATGCAACATCCAATACCTCACAATTCCCTGAACCTGTTCCCGGTTTCCATGTATCAAATATCTCTGTCCTGATGATGTCGATGATAACAATTCCAAAGCTGCAGGCCAAGTAGGCATACTGGCCCCTGATCCTTATTTTGTTTATCTCTTTTCTTCCTGCTATCTGTTTCCTTTCAATATCGGGGATGTTATATACGGTATTGCCTTTGATGATATCGATGTTAGTAGTGGAGAAAGCAACTACCAGGGCATGATGATCTTCTGACCAGGCAATAGCACTTATGCCTGTCTCACTCAGGCCATTAATGGTTGACAACCTTCTGAGTTGTATTTTTTCCTGGTCGTAGATCATTATTGAAGAACCGGTTGAGGCAAATATTTGCCGGTTACCGGCAACAACATGTCTGAAGCTGCTGTAATTGAGATGATCACTCCAGGATCCGACAGGAGTCTGGGCCGGTGATTTCAGAAAAACGGCAAGCAGACATACTATGATAAGATTGTTTCTCATCCGTGGGATGAATGTTAAACTCTATTTTTATTGTTTTGATAACGCAAAAGGAATGTTTTTAGTTTTTCAAAAGCTATTGCCCTGTGTGATATCCTGTTTTTTTCATCAAGAGACATCTCAGCAAAAGTAATGTTTTGTCCATCAGGGATAAAAACAGGATCATATCCGAATCCATCGTTACCTCTTTCCTTTTTTATTATCTTCCCTTCTGCGACGCCCTCAAAAATATACTCTTTATCTTCAAGAATCAGGGCTATAATAGTGCGGAACCTTGCTTTCCTGTTCTTTGCATCACCCATCATGGTCAGTACTTTCCTGATATTTGCGGAGGAATCTTTATTTTCTCCTGCGAATCTTGCAGAATGAACACCCGGTAAACCGTCAAGGATCTCTATTTCAAGGCCCGTATCATCTGCAAAAACATCGGTATGAATCATGTTATTCACAGTACGGGCTTTATGTAAAGCATTGCCTTCAAGAGTTTCTTCATTTTCGGGAATATCTTCAGTAATATTATAATCCTGCAAACTTAAGAGAGTGAAACTGTCTCCAAGAATATTTTTTATCTCCCTTGTCTTGTTTTCATTATTGGTGGCAAATACAATTTTCATATTCAGAGATTACATTTCAGACAAAAATACTTAAAATTGATCTTTACTTTTGAACGATCTTTATTTAGTGTTACTTTTGATATTGTTTATCCTTTGAAAATATGCTTTTCAGGAGATCTCTGAAAATAAAATACATCTTTCTTTTTTTATCTGTAAGCTTAACAGCAACAAGTTATCCGGCCGTTCAATCACTACAGGAAACGGAACCATTTTTGTCACGAATAATAATTAACGGAGATTCTGTTATAAGCCAACCTGCTGACAACATGATATTCAACAGCCGGAATAATAATATCATATTTGAACTGGGTTCGGCAGATACTCTTGTGTTTCAGTATTTTCTTGAAGGGTTTGATGACAGGTGGACAGGTTGGATAAAATATTCTTTTAAAGAATATACCAATCTCCCGGCTGGCAAATATGAACTCAGGGTCAGGTATACTGATCTGGCCAGTAATGCCGGTGAATTGTCTCTGATACATTTTAAAGTGTTACCACGATGGTATTCTTCTGTTTTTGCAATATTATTTTATGTTTGTCTTGTGGCTTTGATTATCTGGGC
>Ga0123335_1002512_pt1 | contig 27288 bp, 25 predicted proteins | sample BiotimSIPDNA_2_FD_89707 | JGI IMG/M metagenome (GOLD analysis project Ga0123335, IMG submission 89707) | Anaerobic biogas reactor microbial communites from Washington, USA - Biogas_R2 time_0 SIP DNA | ecosystem: Engineered > Bioreactor > Anaerobic > Unclassified | place: Washington, USA...
AAATAAATTTTGATGAAGGAATGATTAATGAAACCGAATCTCAAGGAGAGTATGGTCCTTATTTACAAAGTCAAAGAAGAGAAATTTATGAAACTTATGCTAAATATTTAGTTGCAGAAGGTTTAGCATATCCTTGTTTTTGTACTGAAGAAGATTTAGAAAATCAAAGAAAACATCAAGAAAAAATCAAAGCCCGTTTAGGATATTATGGTAAATATGCAGTTTGTCGAAAAATACCAATTGAGAAAGCTGCTGAAAAAATTAAAGCTGGAGATTCTTATATTTTAAGATTAAAATCATTAGGTGATTTTGATAAAAAAATTAAAATTAATGATTTGATAAAAGGTGAAATTGAATTTCCAGAAAATGATTTAGATATTGTTTTAATAAAAAATGATGGGTTACCAACTTATCATTTTGCGCACGCTGTTGATGATCATTTAATGAGAACAACTCATGTTATTCGTGGAGATGAATGGATTTCGTCTTTACCAATTCATTTACAATTATTTCAAGCATTGAATTTTAAATTTCCTAAGTATGCTCATTTTTCACCATTAATGAAAATTGATGAAAATGGAACTCGTCGTAAATTAAGTAAGAGAAAAGATCCAGAAGCTGCAGTAAGTTATTATCATGAAAAAGGTATTCCTAAAGAAGCAGTAAAACTATATGTAATGACAGTAGCAAATTCAAATTTTGAAATGTGGTTAGAACAAAACCCTACAAAAGGGATTTCTGATTTTGTTTTTGATTTTAAAAAAGTAAGCCCTAGTGGTTCTTTATTTGATTTCGAAAAATTATTGAATATATCTAAAAATTATATTTCTCATTTATCAAAGGAAGAAGTATACCAAGAATTATTAACATATACTAAAGAATTCGACATTGAATTTTTTAATATTTTATTAAAATATCCAGAATATGCTCAAAACATTTTTAATATTGAAAGAGAACAAAAAAAACCAAGAAAAGATTATGTAATGTATAGCACTATTAAAAATGAAGTTTGGTATATGTTCGATGAATATTTTTCTGGCAATTTAAATTATATTTTTGATAAAGTTAATGATAAGAAAGAAATAAGTGAAATTTTAAAAACTTATTTAGAAAAATATTATGTATTTGATCATGATGAAACTACATGGTTTGAAAAAATAAAAGAATTAGCTATCTCCCTAGGATATGCTGATACCAAAGAATATAAATTAAATCCTACTCAATATAAAGGATCTGTTGCTGATATTGCTGCTGTTATTAGAGTAGCATTAACAACAACAAATCAAACTCCTAACCTTTATCAAATTATGAAATTATTAGGAGAAGAAAGAGTAAAAGAAAGATTAGAAAAATTTATTAAATAATTTTTCTTTTTGACTCGTTGGTGAAGTGGTTAACACGTCGCCCTCTCAAGGCGATATTCATGGGTTCAAGTCCCATACGGGTCACCATTATTAAATCAATTAATAGAGGAGTAAGTTATTATGGAAAAAGAAACAAAAAAGAAAGTAACTATTAAACCTAAAAAAGAAACAAAAAAGAAAGTAACTATTAAACCTAAAAAAGAAACAAAAAAGAAAGAAACTATTAAATCTAAAAAAGAAATTAAAAAGAAAATAGTTAAAAAACCAATTGTTGAAATTAAAAACTTGGTTAAAAATTATAAAAAAGTAACCGCTTTAGATGATTTTAATTTAGAAATTAAAGAAGGTGAAATTTTAGGTTTATTAGGTCCTAATGGAAGTGGTAAAACTACTTGCATTAATTGTTTGTTATCTTTAATAACTTTTGATAAAGGAATGATAAAAATTTTTGATAAAGAAATGAGTCCTGAGGCTTATGATATAAAATCAAAAATAGGAGTTATCTTTCAAGATGTAGCAGTTTTTAATGAATTGACAGTTTTAGAAAATATTGATTATTTTTGTGGTTTATATATATCTGATCACAAATTAAGAAAACAGTATGTAGAAGAAGCCGTTAAATTTGTTGGCTTAGAAGAATTCTTAAAATTCCGTCCTAAACAATTAAGTGGTGGTTTGTTAAGAAGATTAAATATTGCCTGTGGAATTGCTCATAAACCAAGTCTAATATTTTTTGATGAACCGACAGTAGGTGTCGATCCTCAAAGTAGAAATAAAATATTAGAGGGTATTAAAGAATTAAATAAAAAAGGAGCAACTATTTTATATACGACTCATTATATGGAAGAAGTAGAACAATTGTGTGATCGTATTGTTATTATTGATAAAGGTAAAGAAATTGCAAATGGTTCTAAACAAGAATTAAAAGAAAAAATTAAAATTGGAGAAAAAGTAACGATTGAAGTTTTAGAAATTAATCCAGAACAATATAAAAAAATATCTAAGATAAAAAACATTCTTGATATTGAGCAGATTGGAAACACAATTAATATTGTCTTTAAAAATGGTAATCATAATTTAGATACTTTAATAGATTTATTAAAAGCAGAAGATATTAAATATGAAAGATTTTTTTCTGAAAGACCAACTTTAAATGATGTGTTTTTAGAGATGACAGGAAAAGAATTAAGGGATTAGGTGATTTTATGTTTTGGCATGTTTTTGTCAATCAATTTAAAATGATTATACGAAGAAAAGAAATGCTTTTTTGGGTTATTTTTTTTCCGGTTATTTTAGCTACTTTTTTTAATTTAGCTTTTTCAAATTTAACAACACAAGAACAATTTAAAAGTTTTAATATAGCAGTTATTGAGACTGAAAATTATCAACAAGATAATAATTTTCAAGGTTTGTTAAATCAATTATCAACAGGGAAAAATAAAATTTTTAATTACGAAATATCAACAGAGGTTGTAGCTTTAGAAAAATTAAACAACAATGAAATAACAGCCTATCTTAATTATCAAGATAAAATTGAGATAGTAGTTAACGATAATAATAGTAATGTTAGTATTTTAAAAGGTATTATAGATAACTATTATCAAACTAGTAGTATGTTTACTACTATTATTTCCTATCGACCTTTTTTAGAATCAGAAGAATTAATGACTAAATTCAATAGTCCAAGCACTTTTTTTCAAGGTGAGGAAAGTAAAAATACAGATTATACTGTTATTTATTTTTACACTTTAATAGGAATGGCTTGTCTTTATTCAGCATCGTTTAGTATGTTTGCTATTAATCGATTAGAAGCGAATAGCGGAGCTAAAGGAGCAAGAACGAGTGTTTCTTCAGCACCTAAATATAAGATGATTTTAAGTTCTTTATTAGCAACATTTATTATTCAATTTATAAGTTTATTAGTTTTGTTAGCGTATTTAATTTTTATTCTAAAAATTAACTTTGGTAATAATCTTAATTTAATTTTATTGGTTTGTTTTGTAGGAACGATAGTTAGTTCTATGTTAGGGATTTTTGTTTCAACTTTATTTAAAGGAAATGTTGAGAAAAAAACAGGAATCATTATAGGATATACAATGGTTTGTAGTTTTCTAGCAGGAATGATGTTCATTGATATGAAATATATTGTTGCAGATAAGTTTCCTATTTTAGCAAATATAAACCCTGTTAATTTAATAACTGATTCTTTGTATGCAATTTATTATTACTCAGAACCGAGTAGAGTTTTTATTAATGTTTTCTTTTTATTAATGTTTGCATTTGTTTTATTTCTTTTATCGATAAATTCGTTAAGGAGGAAAAGATATGACAGTATTTAAAAATTATTTTAAAATTGCAAAAAGATATATGTTTACAATAGTTTTGTATATTGTTATATTTTTAGGCATTTCTGCTATTATGTCAATAGCTTCTAATTCTAGTGAATCAAATATGTATTCGAGTTTAGCAAAACCAACAATAGGCATTATTAATAATGATGGTAAATCTATTTTTACTGATACTTTTATTGAATATTTAAATGAAAAAACCAATGTTAAAGATATTGATTATGATATATCAGATATAAAAGATGCTATTTTTTATCGTAAATTAGATTATGTTGTAGTTATTCCTAAAGGCTATGCGTTTAGTTTTATTAATTTAAATAATCCTCAATTAGAAACATATGAAATAAAAGGTTCTTATGCTTCTGTATATCCTAAACTTTTAATAGAACAATTTTTAAAATTTTCAAAATTATATGCCGAAAGTGGTTTTGGTGTTAATGATATTGTTAACAATACAATTGAAGATTTAAAGCAAGAAGTAGAAATTAAACCAATCGAAAAGGAAACAGAAGAGTTAAATTTATTAGCAGTTAAGTTTAATTATTTAAATTATTCTTTTTTAGCAATTTTAATTTTAATTATTAGTTTAATAACTAATAAATTTAAAAAAGAAAATTTAAAGAGAAGAAATTTGGCATCTTCTAAACCTTTTTCTAGGATTAATTTTGAATTGTTTTTAGGTCATTTAGTTTTAACTATTATAGTTTGGATAATTTTTATGTTGTTAATGATTATAATGCATAAAAGTCAAATGTTTAACAGTCAAGGCTTATTATATATAATGAATTCTTTTGTTTTTGCTATAACAGCTTTAGCATTATCGTTTTTTATTGGGAATATTGTTAAAGATGAGGAAGCGGCAGGTTCATTAGCAAATGTTGTTTCTTTAGGAACAAGTTTTATTTGTGGAGCTTTTGTTCCTCAAATTTTATTGGGAGATTTTGTTTTAACAATTGCTAAATTGTTTCCTTCTTATTATTTTATTTTAAATAATGAATTAATTGGTAAAACAAATTCAATTTCTTGGGTAACATTTAGTCCAATATTGTTTAATTTGATAATTGTTTTTGTTTTTGGAGTTTGTTATTATTTGCTTACAATTCTTTTTAATAAAATTAACTTACTCAAAAAGAAAGGTGAAATATATGATTGAAACTGAAATAATATCTCAAAATGATTTTTTATTTTTTAATGTTGAAGAAAACAAAATGTTAAGATTGTTTTTATCTTCAGGACAAGAAGATTTAAATTTGTATTATATTGATAACAATAACAATCAAGAATCATGTTTTACAATAACAGAAGAGTCACAAGAACTTTATGAATTCTTTTTTAAATTAATGAATTATAGAAATAGAGAATTTGTAGAACAAGGTATAGGAGCAAAATCTGAAATTAATTTTGATGATTTAAGTTCTGACCCAGAAGTTAATGATGTTGTAGAAATAAAGCAGGAACAAGAAGAAATCAAAATTTGTTTTAAACGAAAAAACAGTAATCGTGAAAGCCATTTTTTATATGTTTTTGGTCAAAATAAATATGTAAATCCTCAAAAACTTTTTACTAATATTTTTACAAGATATTATTTTAGAGAAAACCCAGATAGATTTACAAGATAATTATTGTTTTAGAAAGGTGTCAAAATGGAAATAGTAAAAGTAGAAAAATTAACAAAGATATATGGGAAAGGTGAAACCCAAGTTATTGCTTTAAATAATGCGTCTTTTTCAATCGAAGAAGGAGAATTTGTAGCAATTGTTGGAGCTTCAGGTTCTGGTAAATCAACCTTATTGCATTTATTAGGAGGAGTTGACATACCAACTTCTGGAAAAGTTTATATTAATGATATTGATATTTATAAAATGAAAAGCGATAAATTAGCGGTTTTCAGAAGAAGAAAAATAGGATTGATTTATCAATTTTATAATTTGTTGCCTATTTTAAATGTAGAAGAAAACATTAAATTACCCTGTCTTTTAGATCGCAAAAAAGTGGATGAAACATATTATGAAGATATTTTAAAAGTTTTAAAATTAAATGATCGTTTAAAACATTTACCAAATCAATTGTCAGGCGGACAACAACAAAGAGTATCAATTGGTAGATCGTTAATTAATCGTCCGGCGATTATTTTAGCTGACGAGCCAACTGGTAATTTAGACAGTAAATCTTCTGAAGAAATTATGGAATTATTAAAAACTTCTAACAAGAAATATAATCAAACTTTAGTTATTATTACTCATAGTTTGGAAATAGCTAAAACTGCAAATCGAATTATTACGATTGATGACGGGAAAATAATTAAGGACGAAAAAATCAAATGAAGATTTTGACTAAACTTGTTAGAAAAACATTAATATTAAATAAAAAAAGAACATTAATAACTTTAATAGGAATTATTTTATCTTGTTCTTTAATTGGTGGAGTAGCAACATTGTTTTTAAGCTTTCAAAAATTTTTTCAAGATTTAACTATTGAAACCGGAGGTAATTATCATTTATCAATTGATAATATTAATTTAGAAACAATTAATAATTTTAAAGGTGAAGAATTTTTTGAAGAAATTATGATTCAACAAAATAAGGGTTTTTATATTGGAAAATCAGATAAAGTAGATCAAGTTTTTTCATTAGTTGCTAATGATAAAAAAATGTTTGATAACTTTAATATAAAATTAGATGAAGGAAGATTGCCTGAAAATAGTCAAGAAATAATTCTACCTTATTTTGAAAAAACTAAATATAAACTAAAAGACAAAATAACTTTAGAAATTTTTGAAACATTTGAAGATTTAGAAAAGTTAAGTGATTCGATTAAAAAAGAATATAGTATTGTTGGATTTTTAGAAGAAAATATTTTTTCTTCTAATGTTGTTTTTACTTTTCTAGAAGAACAAAAATCAGAAGAATTTTATTCTGTGTATATTATAACTGAAGATATTTATAAGATTTATGAACAAACAGAAAAAATATATAATAAATATGTTGATAATGACTATGCATCTCTTAATTATAATAGTGATTTATTAAGATGGTATGGAGTAAGTCAAAACGAAAACGCAACAGAAATGATTTGGGGAGTAGCGTTAATTTTAATTATAGTTATCATGATAGCGTCTATCATCGTTATATATAATGCTTTTAACATTTCTTTTGTTGAAAGAAAAAAACAATTTGGAATGTTATCTAGTATGGGAGCAACTTCTAAACAATTAAGAAAAATGATTTTTAAAGAAGGATTATTTTTAAGTATAATAGGAATTCCTTTAGGAATTTTAGGAAGCATAATAGGAATTGGTATTACTTTATTAGTAATAAACAATTTAAATATTTTTTCAAATTTTATAGATACAAGATTAGTATTAATTGTTTCCTCTTTATCGATATTAATAACGATAATTTTTGGTTCGTTAACAATTTTTCTTTCTTGTTTAGTTCCTGCTATAAAGGCTTCTAAAACAACTCCAATTGACGCAATCAGATTATCGAAAGATTATTTTATAAAAGCAAAATCTATTAAAACTTGGTGTATAAATCGAAGAATTTTGGGAATAGAAGGAGACATTGCTTTAAAAAATTTAAAAAGAAACAAGAAAAAATATCGTTCGACAATTTTGTCTATTTTTGTTTCTATTTGTTTATTTATTACAATTAATGCTTTTGCAGAATATTCATTAAGAAGCTCTTTAAAAACATTTTCTTTATTAAATTATGACGTAATTATAATTAATGAAGACAGAGAAGAGTCAGAAAAATTAGTAAAACATCGAGACGTTAAAAGGTCCTCGATATCTCAAACTTTTTGGGTTGATTTTAATTTAACAGAAGAAACAATAAATCCTCTAATAATTGATATGGATATCGAACAAGAATGTTTCTCACACGAACAAGGTTGTCCTTCAACAATAGCAATTTCTTCATTAGGAGAAGAAGAATTTAATTATTATTTAGATATATTAAATGAATCTGCAGAAAAATATTATGATATAAATAATCCTACAATTATTTTGATGAAAAATAGCAATATAGTTTATAAACAACATTATTATCAAATTCCTTTAACAACATATAAAGTGGCAGAAACAATATCTACTTATCGTTGGGGAGATGATAGTGAATTTAATTCTAATTTAAAAATCGGAAGCATTGCCGACACTTATCCGATTGGTTTTTCTGATATTGATCAAAATAACTTTATGATGCAAGCTTTTGTTTCTGATAAAGTTTATAATTTTTTAATCGATAAGTTTCCGAAAGAGTATATTAATGCTGAAGATTATATTTACATAAAAACAGATAAAGTTGATAACTATATTGATTATTTAGAAGAATATAAAGAAAAAAATAATCTATCATTTGAAGTAAGAAACATTAAAGAAATGATTTCGATGTTTGAAAATATAATTTTAGCAATTTCTATTTTTATTTATGGATTTGTGGTATTAATTTCATTAATTACAATAACTAATATTATTAATACTATTTCAACATCAATTTATCTTCGCAAAAGAGAATTCGGCATGTTAAGATCTGTTGGTATGACTAATTATCAATTTAAGAAAATGATGATTTTAGAAAGTGTTTTTTATGGGGTTAAAGCTTTAATTTATGGGCTGCCAATTGGTATTTTAATCGATTATGCAATTTATAAAGAAGTTAGCAATTTATATGTTTATGAATATGTTTTTCCATTTAAATCGGTTTTAATCTGTATTTTCTTTGTTTTTATAATTGTTTTTATAACTACAATTTATACAATTAGAAAGATAAAAAACGATAATATTGTCGATGTTATAAGACAAGATAACATTTGATAATTAAAAAGGATTTTGTTGAATGAAATCCTTTTTTATATTATAATGTTTTTAGAATACGAAAAGGGGTATTTATATGTTAGGGAAAGTTATTGCTATTTTTGAAAATAATGTTGAAGTAGAATTAACTCTAGACCATGATAATGTTAAAAAATATTTAAATTATCATGTTGTTTTTGATGAGGAAAACTTTAAAATTGTTGGTGAAGTAAAAGAAATTACCAATCAAAAAATAATAGTTAATTGTTTAGGAGAAATTAATTCTTCTAATAAATTTGTACCCGGATTGTTAAAAAAACCTTCTTTAGGAATTTCTTGTCGTATTATTCATAAAGAAGAATTAGATTTAATTTTAGGTAAAAACGAAAACTTAAAAAAAATATATTTTGGAAGAATGCCTATTTATGATGGCTATCCTTTATATGTAAATGTTAATGATTTTTTTGCTCATCATTTTGCAATTTTCGGTAATACAGGAAGTGGAAAATCTTGTTCAATAGCTAGAATTATTCAAAACGTTTTCGCTGATCCTAAAGCAGTACCTAAAAATGCAAAAATTTTTATTTTTGATGCTTATGGAGAATATCATAGTGCATTTAATAAGATAATGAATTTGAATCCTGCATTAAATTTCAAAACATATACTACTAACACTAAATTTGAAGATACTAATATTTTAAAAATACCTTTATGGTTATTAGGAGTAGACGAAATTTGTTTATTATTAGGTGTTGATAATCATGCTCAAATACCGATTATTGAAAAAGCTTTAAAATTAGTAAATGTTTTTGCTCGCGATGAAAGTAATGTTCTTCAATATAAGAACGATATTATTGCGAGAGCTTTATTAGATATTTTATATAGTGGTGCTACTGCATCAAAGATTAGAGATCACTTTATTGCAATTTTAACAAATTATAATACAAGAGATTTGAATTTAGAAGCCAAGATAATTCAACCTGGATATACGAGAACTTTAAAACAATGTTTAATTGTTGATCGAGATGGAAAATTACATGAAATCCAATTGTTAACTGAATTTTTAAATCAATTTATTCATGATGGATTAGAACTTAGTTTGCCAGACGGTTCATTTCCATATACCTTAAAAAATTTAAAAGAAGCAGTTGATTTTGCTCTTATTTCCGAAGGAATATTAAAAAGTGATAAAGTTTATGATTATGCAAATGTTTTAAAAGTTAGAATTAATTCTTTATTCAATAGTAATAACCGTCATTATTTCCAATATGATCGTTATGTTACTAAAGAACAATATATTAAAGAATTAATAAAAATTGATGACACTAATACAGCTCAAATAATTAATTTTAATATTAATTATGTTGATGATCGTTTTGCAAAAGTAATAACAAAAATTTATGCTAAATTATTATTGGATTATGTATATAATTTGAATGAAAAAGGAAGTTTTCCAGTACATTTAATATTAGAAGAAGCTCACCGTTATGTTCAAAAAGATAGCGATGTTGAATTGTTAGGATATAACATATTTGATAGAATTACAAAAGAAGGTAGAAAATATGGTATTCTTTTAGGTTTGATTTCTCAAAGACCATCAGAACTATCTGATACTGCTTTATCCCAATGTTCTAATTTTTTAATATTTAAAATGGTTCATCCTCAAGATACAACATATGTTAAAAATATGGTTCCAAGTATTACGAATGAAATAGTAGAGAGGTTAAAGAGCTTACAACCAGGAACTTGTATTTCTTTTGGAAAGGCTTTCCCAATACCAACTATTATTCATTTTGATATTCCTGATCCTCAGCCAAAATCAACTAGTTCAGATATTGGTAATTTATGGTATAAATAAAATGTATTTCAAAAATACGTTTTTTTTATGATATACTTAAGAAAAGGAAGTGATAAGATGGCTACACCACATATAGATGCTAAAATTGGAGAAGTAGCAGAAACAGTAATTATGCCAGGAGACCCTTTACGCGCTAAAATGATAGCTGAAAAATATTTGACAGATGTTATTCAATTTAATGATGTTCGTAATATGTTTGGATATACAGGATACTACAAAGGAAAAAGAATTTCAGTAATGGGTTCTGGAATGGGAATGCCAAGTATGGGGATTTATTCTTACGAATTATTTTCTTTTTTTAATGTAAAAAAAATAATTAGAGTGGGGTCTTGTGGAACTTTAGTTCCACATATTAATTTGTATGATTTAATTTTAGTTGATAAAGCTTGTAGTGATACATCTTATGATGAAGCTTTTTTAGATAAAGATATTGAAATATTGGAGTCTAACGAGGAAATAAGTGAACAAATTTATCAAACAGCTATTAATAATCAAATTAAAATTAATAGAGGAAATATTTATACTACTGATGCTTTATATGGAGACACACCAAATAACAAATTGGTTAAAAAATATAATTGTTTGGCAGCAGAAATGGAAGCCTATGCTTTGTTTTTAAATGCTAAAAAGACAAATAATCAAGCGGCTTGTGTTTTAACTGTTTCTGATTCTTTATTAACTAAAGAAAAAACAACAAGTGAAGAAAGAGAAAAAAATTTCACAGAAATGATTGAATTGGTTTTAGAAGCATTATTATAGGAGGACAAGATGGATTATCAAAAGATTAGTGGTCAAGGATTTAATTTGCATTTAATTGAAAAAAAATTAACTAAAAGAAACATTGTTGAAATTCGATTTGCAGATAAAATAAAATATGAAGATATAACAAAAAGATATTTTTTAAACGAATATTTAATTTCTATTACTAATAATTATCCGACAGAACGTTTATTGTCAATTAAAACTGAAGATTTATATAACGTTCATTTAGGAAGTACAATTGAACGTATTGGAAATATAAGTCTTTTTGTTATTGGCATATCTTTTTTAAATGAAAAATATACAGAAAAAGGTATGATAGATCAAACAATAAAATTTTTAAAAGAGATTGTCTATAATTGTAATTTTAACGAAGAACAATTTAAAGTTATTAAAAAGAGGATTATTGAAGAAATAAAGGATGAAGAGGAATCGAAGAAATATAAAGCAACCATTTCTTTAAAAGAAGCGATGGATAAGAATTCTCCTTTTGCTTTTCGTAGAGTGTATTTAAAACAATTAAATTCATTAACATTACAAGATATAAAAGATTATTATCAACAAGTAATAAGTGAAAGTGATATTAACATCTATGCAGTAGGTGATTTTTCTTTTACGGCATTTAGTAAGAAAATTTTAAAAAACTTTTCTTTTCCATCTAAACCTAAATTATTTAAAAACAATTGTTTAATTCATAATAAATTCCGCTTGTTATCTAAAAAAGTAATGAAAAAAGATAAAGTTAATCAATCAATTTTAAAAATAGGATTTAAATTAAAAGATTTAAATTTATTTGAACAAGAATATGTTATGCCAATTTATAATGAAATTTTAGGTGGAGGAAGCAATTCTAAATTATTTAATGAGGTTCGTGAAAAGCACTCTTTAGCGTATTATTCTAGTTCGCTATATAGTCCTTATGATAATGTTTTATATATTTCATCTGGAATAAGCAAAGAAAATTATCGATTAACTAAAAAATTAATATCTAAAATAATAAATGATTTACAACAAGGTAAATTTACTGAGGAAGATATAACATCTGCTAAAAACAATATGATAAATCGTTTCAATATGAATAGAAAAGAATCTTCTTTTTTAATAAGCCGTCAAGTTCTAAAACAGTATTATAAAGCAAAAGATATTGATGAAGTTATAAAACAAATTAAAAAAGTAACTAAAAAACAAATTATAGATGCCAGTAAAAAGATAAAATTAGATACAATTTATTTTTTATACGGAGGTGAAAGTAATGAAACAGATTAAAAATGATAAGATTAATGAAACTCTGTATTATGAAAAATTAAAAAATGGTTTAGAAGTTTATTTATTAAAAAATCCTGAAGAAACATCTATTAAAATTAGTTTTGCTACAAAATATGGATCAATGCATAATTCTTTTGTACCTAAAAATAAAAAGAATTATGTTGATTATCCTAATGGGATAGCTCATTTTTTAGAACATAAATTATTTGAGATGGAAGACAAAGAAAATGCTCTAACTCAATTTCAAAAAAAAGGAGTCTATGTCAATGCTTTTACTAGCAAAAACATTACAGCTTATTATTTAGTTTTAACTGAAAATATCGAAGAAAACGTTAATGATTTATTGGATTTTGTTCAATCACCATATTTTACTGATGAAAACGTTGAAAAAGAAAAAGGAATAATATCTGAAGAAATAAAAATGTGGGATGATTTTCCAGAAGAAAAACTATTTGATACATTATTTTTAAACACTTTTGTTAATCATCCATATCGAAATTCTATAGCAGGTAGAATTAAAGATATTAAAAAGATTACTAAAGAAGATTTAAGGGATAATTATGATGTCTTTTATCATCCTCAAAATATGTTTGTTGTTGTAACTGGTAATTTTGATGAAAAAGAAATATTAAAAATAATTAAAGATAATCAAAATAAAAAGATATTTGATCCATTTAATTCTATTATATTAAAACATATTGAAGAACCAAGCAAAGTTTATAAAGATAAAGAAATAATTAAAGGTAACGTTGAGAAAACCAAAATTGCTATAAATTATAAAATTTTAATCTCACATTTAAAAATTAAACCTGAAAAATTAGAATTTTATTTTAATATTATTTTAATGAATTTATTTGATAAAACATCAGAAATAAATGAAAAATTAAAAAAATTAAGTGTTTTAACAGATGGAATTAAAATTGATATAGATTTTGTTGATAATTTTTCTGTTTGGACAATAATGGCAGAAACAGAAAAACCTGAAGAATTATTAAAAAACATTGTTAAAAGCATGAAAAATATAAAAGTTACAGAAGAAGAATTTGAACGTAAAAAGAAAGTTTTAATTAGTGAATTCATATCTCATTTTAATAATTTGAATGGTTTAAATCAAAAGATTTTATTTACAAAAGCAAATTTTAATATAGATTTCATTAGTTTATTTAATCTTATTGAAAAGCTAAATTATCAAGAATTATTAAAGATAATTGCTAAATTAGATATGAGCAATAAAACAGTAGTAATCTTAGAATCAAAAAATAGTTAATGTCAAAAAGTATCAACCACTTGCCAAAAAAAACAGTTTAATATATTATAATTAATGTTTAACAGCAAAAAAATTATAAATAATAAAGAAGGTAAATATAATGATAAACAATATTGCAGATAAGCAATACAAAATGATCGTTGATTATATTTTAGAAGATAAAGAATTTAATAAAATAGGTAAATCTGTCCATCATGGAACAGATCGCCTTGAGCATTCTATTAAAGTTTCATATTATTCTTATTTAATTTCTAAAAAACTAGGTTTAGATTATGAAACAACAGCTAGAGCTGGTTTGCTTCACGATTATTTTTTAACTGATAATGATAAAAAAATTAAAGATAGTGCTAAATCTCTATTTAATCATGCGAAGATAGCATCTTCAAATGCTGTAGAAAATTTTAATATATCAGAAAAAGAAAAAAGCATTATTGAAACTCATATGTTTCCAATTAATATAAAACCCCCTAAATACTTAGAAGGTTGGGTAATAAGTTTTGTTGATAAAGCGTTAGCAGTTTCAGAAGTAAGTGTCAAATTCAAATATACAGCTGTTTTATGGTTATTATTCTTAATAAATATTAGAAAATAAAGACTACATAAAAGTAGTCTTTTATGTTAAAATAATTTTGGGTCCACGTAGCTCAGTTGGATAGAGCAATCCCCTCCTAAGGGATAGGTCAGAGGTTCAACTCCTCTCGTGGACGCCATTATTTTACTAATTAAAATCTTGAAAGCCCAATGTTTTCAAGATTTTTTATATTTTGAAAGTATTATAAAGTATCACAAAGTAATTTAAAGTGATTTTGGTTTAGGCACTTTTTTCGGCACTCTTATAAAAGGGTTAACTATCTAGTAAATAAAGGGTATAAATAAGAGTTAAGGTTGAAAAAGGCACATAAATATATTAAATGATTAATGAAACGACTAAACGTCGTTTTATTTTTGTGAAAAATGATATAATTATTTAAGAAGAGTGTGATTTTATGAAAAAAAGTTATTTATTTATATCAATTTTAACTTATACATTTATTTTTTTGCTTGCAATAGTTTTTTTGCTGAATAATAACTCCGTTGTTTATGCAACTATTGTATCAATAATTGTTCCAATTACATTTGGTTTCCTTATTGATTATGATAAAAAACAAAAGTACTTATTAAAAGAGTATTATACACCATTATATTTTTATGTAAGAGTCTATTTTGATATTTTATCACAGTCAAACGAAATGTTAAAACTCGGGGAAAAGCACGGAATGATAGATAAGTTAAGTTTTGATGTAGTAGAATTTTTGAATAACAATTTAAAATATGTAAGTCCGAGTTTAAGTGAGAAACTAGAATTTATTGTATTTAACAAATATAGAAATGATAACAATGAATTTCAAAGAAATTATGATTTAATTGGAATTATGCCAATAATTATGAAAGAAATGAATGAGTTGTATAAATCTTTAAATGTTGAACAATTGTTAATATCAAAAAGTTATATTCGTCAAAACAGATATTGTAAGTATAATGGATTAAAGATTTTATATTGTCAATCGTTTATCTTAAATGTTGCCAAGAGAGTGGATGTCGTACAATCAATTGGCGAAACAATGTTATTTTATTTAGAATTTCAAAAATATATAGATAAGAACTCTGATAAATTGTTTAGACTTTATAAATATTGCATAGATAATAATTATAATATTAATTATAAGAAAATAGTTAAAGAACTAAAAGAACAATATAATTTTGGAATCAAAAAAAACAAGAGAAAGAAGATTTAATATTCTTCTTTCTCTTTTGTTATTTTAATTTGCCATATTTTTCAATGTTCCAAGTAAAAGTAGGACAATCTTTAACGAATCCCTCGAACTCTAATATTTTCATTAACTTACTAATTATTGTTTTATCATTTAATAATTCAATCATAATGTTTTTTATTTCGTTTCTTTTTTCTTGTTCTCTTAAAATCATTTCATTGTATTTATCAATACCATTTTCAATTACATATCTTAAATCATAATCCAAACTATTTTTATTATCGGTAAGACCAAGCATATCAGTTAAGTCTTGTTCGATATTATATTTTAAATTGTTTTTAAAACTCATTATAATCACTCTCTTGATTCAAGTATTTATTAATGAATTGATTTAAGTTGTATGATGATATTAAATATTTACAACCAAGTTTAGCGCCTCTTTACTTTTTTTCTTTGATACATTTTCTTAAAGTATGTATCGGTGTTTTTAATAGTACACTAATTTCTTTTAGTGTGTAATAATTTATTTCCATATTTTTTATTACCTCCTACTTATTAGTAGTGAATAGCAATATATAGTATAGAAACATACAATTTTATAGTTGTTGGAAAAGTGGAAAAAGTCATAGAAAGTTAATGCAATTCCAATATATAGACAAAAGACCTTTAAAACACCATTTTCCGCTCATTTCCTGCAACGATAATGTTTAACTAATATAAAATTACATCTCAAAAAAAGCGAGCAGAGAACAACCTCAAATCAAATTAAAGAGGTTATTAACAATATAGAGGGGGGGTATATTTAGTAATTATCAAAATAAAAAAAGTATATAGCGAGTGTATCGCCTATACTAATTTAGATTATTGCTATTGCAAAATTTGTCAAATAAAGGGAGAATAATGTTATAATAAACTTAAATAAGAAAGGAAGGATAATAAGTGAGAAAAATTAAAGATAAAGAAATACTATCAACAAAATGGTTAAATTTTTGTATTTATTGGAGAATACCGATAAGTGTACTATTCGGTATATCAAATTTATTGCAATTTTATGGGGAGGTCAATAATTGGAATTATTTAATAATAATATTTCTAATAATTGATGTTTCTACGATTATCTTATATATAATTACTTTTATTTTTGCTAGAAATTATACAAGAGCCGGATATAAATTATTGTATTCATTGTTTATATTTGAAACAATAAATTACTCTTTAGCAACTGCGAACAATGGTACATTTAATAATAACAATGAATACACTTTAGCCTTATTGATTTATTTTGTAGTATTAGGACTTTTATGGTTTTTACCTAATCATATATATTTGAAAAAGAGAAAACATCTATTTTATGGTAATGATGTTATTGCTGACATTGAAGAAGATATTGAGTCTGAAAATGAATCAAATGAAATAGATAGTAACGAAGAAAAAGCAACTGCACCCTATATTATTCAATCTAAAAAAATTACAAAAAGAAAAAACAAGTTTTGCAAATTATGTGGTGGAAAAATAAATGAAAATCATAAGTGTATTAAATGTGGGAAACAATATTTTTCGATACAACCAATAAAATCTAAATTTACTATTATATTAATAATTTTATTTATATTGTCATTTGGTTTTAATATATATCAACTCATTTCTATACAAAAAAATAATGATAAAATAAATAATTTAAAAAGCGATATTAAAGTGCTAAAAAACGATGTGTCTTCTCTGGAAGATGATAATGTTCAGTTGAGACTCGAAAAATGGGATTATATCGGAAAAGCAATTTTTTTAGATGAAAATGTTGTTTTCGTGATAGAGGGCTATGGGAACTATTACTACACATATGATTGTATGATGAAAAAAGTTGGAAATAATCAATATTCTTTTTGGGCTTACAATATTAGTCAAGCAATTGGTCGTGGTTATAAAAAAGGTGGTTGCTAAATGAAAAAAATCATAATATCTATGTTCCTTTTCTTTATTTTTATTGTAAATGTTAGTGCTATAAATTATGATAATTATTCAATAGATGAAATAGGAATATCATTAAATATACCTAGTGATTATTATATTTTCACGAGAGACATAACTGAAAATGATAGCAATTTAACAAAATTTGAAATGACAAAAGATGATATGATTACATATTTTAATGGTCTAAGTGCATATATGGTTGCTATAACTGAAGATACTAATTATACGATATATGTTGTAATGAATGAAAACGAACACACAAAAAATTATTATGATTTAAAAGAAGTGTCGGAAGAAATAATAACTGGTTTAGGTGAAGGCTATACAACAGGTACTGGGATAATTGGCGACAATGTAAATAAATATGATATTCACGAAAATAATCAAGCACTTTATATTAAATTTCAATATGAATTAGAAGATATATATGATGAATATTCATACAATCTAAAATATAAAACAATGAAAAATGGAAAAGAATATACAATTTATTTAAGAAAACTTGTACCTATTAACGAAGATGATAAAGAAATGATGAACGATATTATTGATAGTGTTAAGTATCAAGAATCAACCAAGACTTCATCAAGCAATAATATAATTATGAATATTATTGGTGGTTTATTATTTATTGGCTTTGTTGGAATGTTTTTTATAAAACCTAAATCAAAGAATAAAACAATAATTAAATAAAAACGAAAAGGAGGTATCTATGTTATTAGTATTATATATTATATTAATTTTATCAAGTTTAATATCTGCTTTTGCTTCAATTAGCAGAGGTGCAATATTTAGCAGTGGCCATTTAGCTGGCCTAATAAATATTATTCATTGGATAATACTACTAGTTTTAATTGTTATCGCAACTATTAATTATTCTGCTATGCACATTATATATATGCCAATCGTTAGTTTGTTAATTGGTTGGATATTAAGTTATGTAGTTTATACTTATATATATCATATAGATAAAAATGGTAAACCTCTAAATTAATATAAAGATATTTTGCAAAAGAAAAATATTACAAGAATAAAAAAATAAGAGAACAAATACATAATTGTAAATGTTCTCTTTTTATATGATTATAATATACCTTTATAAACTAATTTAAGGTTATTATTTTAAACGAAAGTAATGTAAGTAATTATTTATATATGCCAATTGTAATTACTCTAATAAGACCTTAAATAAGAAAATATATATTTAATACTTTACAAAAGGTAATTTAATAAATTAAATTATATATAACAATAATATAATGAAAAGAAAATGTAATCAAATATATAAATCAAAGTTAAATATATTACTAATTTTACTATATATAAAGAATAAGTATCTTTTCATAAATTATTACTTATATAATATTACCCTTATTTATATATACCTTATAATATAATTATATAGTATATAAGTAAGATATAAACTCTAATTTATATCTAGTATTATTATTTTATTATATAAGTATTAATATATAATCGTTATAAATTGGAATCCTCATTTAATTATTTGTATTATAATTTGCTAATTCCTTTTTTATATTTGCAATATTGCTTATTAATATATAAAAACAAATACCACTGCACGCATATTCAATATCTTTTTCTTCTAATAGCGATAAATAAAGTTCTGGACTAATCGATACTAAATCCTCAAATAAAAAGCATATTGTTTTCAATAGTGATTCACTTTGTTTCTTTATGTTTTCATCTTCTGATTCTAAATTAAATTTATAATCAAATCTTTCTTGATTGTTTATTAAATATGGCTTGATGTATTTTTCTATATATTCATCAAAATTATTTATACATTTGCGAAAGTTGTCTTCCTTAATTTTAATTTCATTTAATTTATCTTGTGCCAATAAATCAAGTATGTTTTGCTTTTTCATAATAAACCTCACTAACTAATTCGCTCATATATATTTTTATATTGTTCGATTATTACCTTTATATTTTGATATGCTAAATCGATTTTGTCTTCATTTAGCATTATAATTATATCTTTAATTTTATTAAATAAATTTTGATAGTAAATGTCTTTTAAATAAGTGTAATCATTTTTAACAAAACTATTAAATACATCAAGATGTATTTTAAAAACAGAGTGGTCGTTATTTATTAATCTATCGACAATTGCATTATTGACATCTTTAATAAATGTATGTAATTCAAAAATCATATTCATTGATTTAACATCATTATTCAAATCAATATTAGTTTTATTATAATAATCATTAATAAATATATCGTTGTATTTTTTTTGTTCATCAGATGAAAACAATAATGATTTTGTTGTATCTAAATTTGCAATTATCTTGCAATTAATTTTTTTTGGTAATTTATCATTTGGTAATTTTTGATAAACAAGTTCTTTATTATCATATAATAAATCAAAAGAAAGTATATCAAGCCCAGACATATAGAATTCCATATTACTTTTTATGCTATTCAAATTTACTTTTACATTTGGCTTTTTCATTTCTTTCAATTCTTCAAGGTCAGATTCAAAATCTTGATAAATATTAATACAATTTAAATCATAACATTTATTTATTTTGTTCTTATATTTGTTCAAATAACTAGATATTAAGTGTATTGAATTATCAATTCTATCTGATGTTTTCATATAATTAGTAGAAAACAAGATATTATTGAATGAAATTAATGTATTAAAAGTATCAAATATAATTTCATATTGGATAGGATAATCTTTAATCTTACAACTAAAAACTTCTTCAAACTTTTTTATATAAACAGATTTATTAAAATATTTTTTATCTAATTTGTTATGATAACATCCCATAATTACGCCTCGCTAATATCATTTTTTATTTCTATTATTATTCTTTTTGTAGATTTGAGATTTGAAATTGCAGATTGCGTATCAACCAAATACTTCATCAATTCATTTTCATTTGAAATATTAAGACAAAAATTATCAATAAAATCCTTTATTAAAGAGTATTTATTTAGTTCAAATATGATTTCTTCTGTATAATCAAGTAATTTCTTTTTCACAATAAATTTAGTTATTTTTACTATTTCATTAAATACAGTTTCCTCGTTATCTTTAGTGTCGACGAATACACTTTTTAATACATCAATTAGGTTATCTAAAACACACTCATCATTTATTGGGGTTATAATTTTAATTATAGTTTCACTATTAAAAAAATGTGACCAATTTTCAATAATCTTATTTGCAACAATTTCTTTTTTCTTTTGTAATTTTAGTTTAGACAAGTTAGTTCTGTTTTCATCTAATGTTTTACTATTATTATAATTTCCACCAAGTTTATTTAGTTCTTCAGAAATTCGGGTTTTCTTTTGAATATTATTTAAAATATTTCTATTAAAGTCTAATGTTTGGGCCTCATCATAATCAATATTTTTTGATTTTAAAACACTGGCAATTTCCCATTTCTCTAAATTTTTTTTATGATTTATAGAAAAATCGTATTTTAAATTCATATTCTTAAGATTGTTAAAAACCGCAACTTTTTCTCTATTAATGTAAATTGATTCGGATTCATCATAAGAAAAACCAATGATTTTCATTTTTTTTGCTATACCAATTTTATCTATGTTTTCATCAATAGTTTTAGATTTGCTGTATTTTAGGTTTAACTCATTCAAACATTTAAAAATTTCTTTATCAATAATTTCTTTACATTGATTAACTGAAATTATATTTGCCCATTCTATATTTAACTTGTCATATATATTTTTTAAAGTTTTTTGTTCACATTTAGGAGAACAGTTTCCACATTTAGAGCAAATGTACCAGCCACACAATTCACATTTTTTGTTATTTGCCGAACTGATTTTTTCTTTGCAATTCCAACAATGACTATGGTAAGTTCTTTCTTTATTTTTTTTAAATATAATATGATGAAAAAATATAAAATAGATTATAACTCCAATAACAATTTTGTAAATCATTTTACTACCTCTTTTAAAATATTATATCACGACAACAAGACATAAAAAAAGATTATCAAATGATAATCAATTATTCAACTATTAGATAGTCAATAACATAACCTTTTCTATTTGTCTGTATTAAAAATTTACTATAATCAAATTTTGCTAAACCTAATCTTTGAAATTCATCTAACATTTTTATGAATTCTTCCGCTTTCATTAATTTATCCTCCTTTCTTTTAAATATAACCATTACAAGCAGATTCAAACTTTATAAGTCTAAAAATGCTTGTAATTGGTTTGATTCTTCTAAATATTACTTTAATCAGTTATAATTTCGTTTAATTTTATAAAACTATCATATTGTTTTTGTATAATCTTGTTAATACTAGATATTCTACTATCTAAATTATTCTTTGAATTATTATTTTTAAGTTGTAAATCTAAATATCTATAAAACTTTTTCAATTCTTCTTCTTCGATTCTGTCATTTGTATATTTTGATAGAATAGATTTAACTAGATTGTTTTTAATAAAACATAATTCAATAATTTCTTTTTCGGTATTAAACATTTTTCATTCTTTTTTTGTAAAAATCTTGGCCCCTTGTCTTTACATTCACATCATATCAACAATTTTTTTGAAATAAAATAGTTTTTAAGCAACTTTTTTGAGTATGATTTTACTTATTTTTGTCCGAAATAATAGGCTTTTTTGTTCGTTTAATCTTCTTTTTCAATAGGCTTATTTTAAAAAAAAGGTCTTTTTTGTTTGCTCGTTTTAGAATCCTATCGATGATATTCTTTAGGCGCTTAAGCAAGAAATTGTAAAATAGTTTTGATGATTTCAAAGTTTTAGAAGGTTGGATTGATGATGATACACCTTTTATAACTTATATTGAAATTGAAAATGATAAAATCATAATCAATTATAAAAAAATGAGTAGATGAAGAAGCATAAAAAAGAAATAACCCTTATTTCTTTTTTTTATATGATATAATATAAATATGAATTGACAAAAGGTGATAGTATGATTATAAATCAAAAAAAAGAAATTATTGTAAGAGGGTTCATACCAAATAGTAGTAAAGAATATTTGCCTGTAATTTTAGGGGTTAAAGAAGTTGATCCGTTAAAGATAATTCAAGGTAAAAATTTCTCTTATTTTTATTATGAAATAAATCATAAAAGACAACCCGAAACTTATTACAATGGAACAAGAATAGATGCTTTAGAATTGAAAAAACAACAACTTCTAAAAAATTCGCCTGTGTCTTTTATAGAAAGCTTAATAAAAAAAGGTTTCAGTGAAATAATTCAAGTCGACACTCACATAGTTGGTGCTGGTGAAAACGATTACATTTATGAAGAAATACTTAGTTCTCAAAAAAGACGATAAAAATTTTTAAATAATTTATGTAGCAATTTAAAAATACAAGGTTGAATCTTACAATTAATAATAAAATTGTTTAAAAAACAATTTTTTATTTGAAACAACTTTTCTAAAAAATATGATATAATTAAAATACGAGGTGTATTAAAATGCCAAAAAGAAGAAAAAAAGAAGTAAAACAAAGATCAAAATATTTTAAAGAATTAGTTGGACTATTGATAATTGTATTAGCGATTGTTGGTTTAGGAGAATTCGGACCAATTGGAAGTGTTTTAAAAGATGTTGCCATTATTTTAAGTGGTTCTTTCGCTAAATTTTTCTTTTTGTTTTTAATTTTTGTTTCTTTATATATGGTTATTACATCAAAAACTTTCAAATTCTTTTCAGCTCGTTTAGTTGGAATATATTTACTTGTAATTTCTTTTTTAAGTTATTTACATTTAGATTTAGTTAGAGGTGGAGAAGATTTTTTAGTTTTATTTAAACAAACTATAGAAATGAACAATGAAGTGGTTATTTCTGGTGGTGGATTTCTTGGTTTGATTTTTTCCTATGGATTTAATTTTTTAATTGCTGAAGGAACTTTAATTTTATTGATTTTGTTTGTAATTTTAGGTATTTTAATGTTATTTAATATTACTTTAGGAGATATTTTTAGATTTATAATTTCTTTATTTAAAAGAAAAAAGAATAAAATTACAACATTTGATTCAAAAGAAATTGATAAAAGAATCGTTATTTCTTCAATTGATGATTTAAAGAAAATTGATAATGAAAACATCAAAGAAAAAGAGATGAGTTTTAATCGTGAAGAAACAAAGCATGATTATAAATTACCTCCTTTATCAATTTTAGATAATCCAAAACGACAAACTAATACTAATCAAGAACAAGTAAAAGCTAATATAGAAGTTTTAGAAAGAGTTTTCAAAGATTTTGATATTTCTGCTAAGATAGTAGAAGTTCATGTTGGGCCTTCAGTTACTCAATATGAAATAGAATTGAGAGCAGGAACAAAGGTAAGCAAAATTGTTAGTTTAGATCGCGAGCTTTCTTTAGCTTTAGCCGCTAAATCAGTTAAAATTCAAGCTCCTATTCCTGGTAAAAGTACAATTGGAATAGAAATTCCTAATAAAGAAAATACACCGGTAGTATTAAAAGATGTTTTAATTAAAATGCCTACTTTATATGATAAGAGTAAGTTAGCGATAGGATTAGGTAAAGATATTATGGGTAATTCTATTTATGCTGAAATAAATAAAACACCTCATTTATTAATTGCAGGAGCTACAGGTTCTGGTAAGTCAGTATGTATTAATACAATTATTACTAGTATATTAATGAGAGTTCGTCCTGATGAGGTTAAGATGATTTTAATCGACCCTAAAAAGGTGGAATTAAGCGTTTATAATGGTATACCTCATTTGTTATCTCCAGTTGTAAGCGATCCTAAGAAAGCTTCTTTAGCACTTATAAAAGTAGTTCAAGAAATGGAAAGAAGATACGATGTTTTTACTGATAAAGAAACTAAAAATATTGAGACTTATAATCAATACGTAGAAAACAAAAATAAAGGTTTACTAGATACAGAAAAATTAGAAAAAATGCCATATATTTTAGTAGTTATAGATGAATTAGCAGATTTAATGTTAGTCGCTGCTAAAGAAGTTGAAGATTCTATTATGAGAATTACACAAATGGCAAGAGCAGCTGGAATCCATTTGATTGTAGCAACTCAAAGACCATCGACAGATGTTATAACAGGAATAATAAAAGCAAACATTCCTTCAAGATTATCTTTTGCAGTTTCTTCAAATGTTGATTCGAGAACAATTCTTGATCAAGGTGGCGCTGAAAAATTGTTAGGAAAAGGAGACATGTTATTTTTACCGATGGGTGAAAATATTCCGATTCGTTTACAAGGATGTTTTATTTCTGATGATGAGGTTAAAAGAGTGGTTGAATTTACTATTAAACAACAAAAAGCTAAATATGATGATAAAATGATCGTCAATGATGAATCAAAAACAGCTGATTATGGAGGAAATTCTGATGTGGAAGATCCTTTATATGAAAGTGTATTAGAATTTGCTATTGAGCAAGGAGAAATAAGTGCTTCAAAAATTCAAAGAAGGTTTAAAGTTGGCTTTAATCGAGCTGCAACAATAATGGATATGTTTGAAGAAAGAGGAATAGTAGGGCAAAATAAAGGTTCTAAACCTCGAGAAGTTTTAGTAAAAATTAATGATAGAGAAGAGTGAAAATAATGGGAAGAGCATACGAAGTAAGAAAAGCTTCAATCCAAAAAACAGGAGCTGCTAAGGCTAAGGTTTATTCTTTATATGCCAAAGAAATATATCGAGCAGCTAAGAAATCTACAGATCCAGAAGCTAATTCAACTTTAAAAAGATTAATTGAAAAAGCAAAAAGAGAACAAGTTCCATCTGATATCATTAAAAGAGCAATTGATAAGGTTAATAGTGGAGTGGATGAAAATTATGAAAGTGTACGTTATGAAGGTTTTGGCCCGGGAGCTTCAACTTTAGTAATTGATTGCTTAACTGATAATATAAATAGAACAATAAGTTATATTCGAACAGTTTTTGCTAAAACCAAAGCTAAGATGGGAGTTCTAAATAGTGTTTCTTATCAATATGATAATTGTTGTGTTTTAAGTTTTAAAGGTATGGATGAAGAGAAAGTTTTAGATGTTTTATTAGAAGCTGAAATTGATGTTCAAGAAATTGAAAAAGAAGAAGATTTAATTAATGTTTATGGTGAACCAAGCGATTTGTTTAAAATAAAAACAGCTTTGTTAGCAATTAATCCTGACTTAGTATTTGAAACAGATGAAATTATGTTATTTCCAAAAGATACAATTAAATTAAGTGGTGAAGATCAAGAACAGTTTAATAAATTATTACAATTATTAGAAGATATCGAAGATGTTCAAAATGTTTATCATAATGTTGAATTAGAATAAAAGAGGTGAAGTCATGAATAGTAAGGGATTTACTTTAATTGAATTAATTGGAGTTGTCGTTATTTTAGCTGTTATTTTAATTTTAACAAGGCCTATCATTGGAACAATGATGATTAATTCGAAAAAAAACGCTTTTGAAATTCAAGTTAAAAATTTGGCAGTTTCATTAGAAACAGAAAAATTAAAAAATCTTAGTTTAGATGTTGAATCAATTACAATATTAAATATTAATAGTATTATTGAATTTGATACTACTAATTTTGAATCTTTTACTGTTTCTTTAGTAGGAGAAAGAGTTTATCTTCGTGTTATTGGTAATAATGAATATGAAAATTTAAAAGCTTGTGGCACAAAAAACGAAACCTTTTCGGGTTTGATTGATGACCTGACTGTTTGTGAATAAAAGCTTAGAGTAAGAGAAATAATCTAGATATTAGATTATTTTTTATGTTATAATGTATAAAGATAGGAGTGGTCCCATGAAATCAAACTACGATGAGTCTTCGATAAAAATTTTAGAGGGATTAGAAGCCGTAAGAAAAAGACCAGGGATGTATATTGGTTCTACTGATAAAAGAGGTTTACATCATTTGGTTTGGGAAATAGTCGATAATGGAATTGATGAATGTATTAATGGATATGGAAATTATTTAAAAATAATTATGCATAAAGATGGAAGTTTAAGTGTCAGTGATAATGGTCGTGGCGTTCCAGTAGGTATGCATGAAAGCGGAAAATCTACTCCAGAAGTTGTTTATACAATGTTACATGCTGGTGGAAAATTCAGTGATGGTGGATATAAAGTTTCAGGAGGATTACATGGAGTAGGAGCATCTGTAGTAAATGCACTTTCTTCAACAATGGAAGTTACTATTAAAAAAGATGGTGGCGAATACTATATTAAATTTAAAAAAGGAGGGAAAGTTGAAATCCCTTTGAAGAAAATTGGAACAACTAATAAAACCGGAACAACTGTTAAATTTATTCCGGATTTTGAAATCTTTGGAAATGTTAATTTTAGCTTTTCAACTATTTGTGAAAGAATGCAAGAATGTGCATTTTTAATTAAAAATTTAACAATCGAAGTAATCGATGAAATTATGGGAAGATCAGAAAAATTTTATTATGAAAATGGTGTAGAAGCTTTTGTTAATTATTTAAATGAAGATAAAACCGTTTTACATAATACAGTGCATTTTTTCAATACAAAAGATAAGATTGAAGTTGAGATAGCTTTACAATATACTGATTCTTATTCTGAAAACATTATTTCTTTTGTTAATAACGTTAAGACTATCGATGGGGGAACTCATGAGATAGGTTTTAAAACAGCTATAACAAAAGTTTTTAATGATTACGCTAAAAACAATGGACATTTAAAATCCAATTCTAAATTATTTGAAGGTGGAGATGTTCGAGAAGGATTGACAGCGATTATTTCTTTAAAAATTCCTGAAGCAATTTTACAGTTTGAAGGACAAACTAAAAGTAAATTAGGAACGCCAATCGCTCGTTCAATTGTAGAAAGTGTTACAACAGAAAATTTACAATTCTTTTTAGAAGAAAACAAAGATAAAGCTTTAATTTTACTTTCTAAAGCTATGAAAGGCAGAGA
>Ga0123335_1002515_pt1 | contig 27268 bp, 17 predicted proteins | sample BiotimSIPDNA_2_FD_89707 | JGI IMG/M metagenome (GOLD analysis project Ga0123335, IMG submission 89707) | Anaerobic biogas reactor microbial communites from Washington, USA - Biogas_R2 time_0 SIP DNA | ecosystem: Engineered > Bioreactor > Anaerobic > Unclassified | place: Washington, USA...
ATTACTGTTCCTGAGCCTTTTTGAGCTTCGACGCGGCTTTCAGCCGGTTCTCGGTGTTCAGAATTGCTTTGCGCAGACGGATATTCTTCGGTGTGACCTCGATAAGTTCGTCCTCGGCTATGAATTCGATAGCCTCCTCCAGCGACATCTTTATCGGTGTGACAAGGCGGAGAGCCTCGTCGGCGCCGGTGGAGCGGATGGCGGTGAGGTGCTTGGTCTTGCAGACGTTGACGGCGATATCTCCCTGCTTTGGGTTCTCGCCGACTATCATGCCCTCATATACCCTGGTCTGCACGCCTATGAAGAGGGAGCCTCTGTCCTGGGCGTTGTAGAGACCGTAGGAGGTGGCCTCCCCCGCCTCGGACGCCACAAGCGAGCCGGTGTAGCGGACGGGGCCCGCGTTGCCCTTCACCGGCTTATAGCCGTCGAATATCGAATTCAGAATGCCTTCGCCCCGGGTGTCTGTCATGAAGTTCGACCGGTAGCCGAACAGACAGCGGGAGGAAATCGAGTATTCAAGGCGCATGCGGGAGCCGTGCAGCCCCATCTCGACCAGTTCGCCGTGGCGGGCGCCCAGTTTTTCCATAACCGCGCCCACATATTCCTCGGGCACGTCGACGACCACTTTTTCGTAAGGCTCCTCGGTAACGCCGCTGTTATCTCTGTAGAGCACACGGGGCGCCGATACCGACAGCTCATAGCCCTCCCGGCGCATGGTTTCGATGAGAATTGAGAGGTGCATCTCACCCCGTCCGGCGACCTTGAAGCACTCGGTGGTCTCGCCGTCCTCCACCCGGAGCGACACGTCTTTGAGAAGCTCCTTGTAGAGCCGGGCGCGGAGCTGGCGGGAGGTGACGTATCTGCCCTCGGTGCCGGCGAAGGGGGAGTCGTTCACCGCGAAGGTCATCTCCATGGTGGGCTGACCTATCGCCACGAAGGGCAGGGGTTCGGGGCTGAGCGGCGCTGTCACCGTGTCGCCTATGGTGATATCCTCGATGCCGCTGAAGCAGATTATGTCGCCTACCGTGGCGGTCTCGACGCTGCTGCGCTGCAGGCCGTCGAACTGGCTTATCGTCTGCACCCTCGCCCGGTTGGACTTGTCGGGGGCGTGATAGTTAACCACCGCCACGTCGGAATTTACTCTTATTGTGCCCCGGTCAATTCTTCCTATGCCGATGCGCCCCACATAATCGTTGTAGTCTATGGAGGAGACCAGCAGCTGCAGAGGCGCGTCGGGGTCTCCCTCGGGAGCGGGAATATGTCCAACTATGGCGTCGAAAAGGGGTATGAGATTTGTGCCGGCATCATAGGGGGAGACCGAAGCGGTGCCGGCTCTGCCCGAGCAGTAGAGCACCGGGGAATCTAACTGTTCGTCGGTGGCTTCCAGGTCAATAAGCAGCTCCAAAACTTCTTCTTCAACCTCGCCTATCCGGGCGTCGGGCCTGTCTATCTTGTTTATCACCACAATGACCTTGTGATTAAGCTCCAGCGCTCTTTGAAGCACGAAGCGGGTCTGGGGCATCGGTCCCTCGGCGGCGTCCACCAAAAGGATAACGCCGTTGACCATTTTCAGTATGCGCTCCACCTCGCCCCCGAAATCGGCGTGGCCGGGGGTGTCTATTATGTTTATCTTCCTGTCCTTGTAGTGAATGGCAGTGTTCTTGGCTAATATTGTGATTCCGCGCTCTCGCTCCAGGTCGTTTGAGTCCATTACCCGGTCGGCGGTCTCCTGATTTTCCCGGTAGACGCCGCCCTGTTTGAGCATCTCGTCCACCAGCGTGGTTTTGCCGTGGTCAACGTGGGCTATTATCGCCACGTTGCGCAGGTCTTCTCTGGTAATTGCCATAATCCCTCTTGTTATGAATTCAAAAAATACGATACCGCGTATTATAACACTCTTTGCTTGATATGTCAATTACTTTTTCATCAATTTTCGGGAATCGCGAACGGGCGGCGGCATGCCTCAGAACGGTCAATTTGTTTACCGAATATACTTGAAAAACACGCCGGACTGTGCTATAATAACTCGGTATAATAATATTATTGTAGGAATTTTCGAAACCGCGAAGCCGATGTGCGGACATACGGGTCTGCATACCGGAACAACAGGGATTTTGTTTATGCATGATTTAATGGAATTATGGTCCTATGTGCTGTCGGAGGTGGGAAAGGGCGTCTCCGACACCATGATGAAACTCTGGTTCAAGGACGTACACGTGTCAACTCCCGACATGACCTCGGGGGTATTCAATATCGTCTGCCCCAGCCAGCTCCGGATGGAGATTATGATGAAGCGCGCCCATGAGCCTATTGCCCGTGTGCTGGGCGAGCTGCTCGGGGTGCCGATTACCCTTAATTACATGTATCTGGAGCAGGAATTGAACTTCAAACGCTCGGTTCTGCCCGGAGACCCGCCTCCCGCGAACGACATTCTGTTCGGTCTGGTGCTTGACAATGAGATAATCCCCGGCGCCATTCCCGCGCCCGAGCAGGAGCGTGAACAGGAACAGGAACAAAGACAAGGACAGGGACAGAAAGGAGAGAGCGGTTCAGCGACGCATACAGAGGTGTCCGCCGCGAAAGCCGCTCCCGTGAGTACTCCCCCGACAGACGCTCCCGCAGGCACTCCGGCGGCGACGGCGGCTCAGAACGCCATCGATTTCGGCGGCTTCGACTCCCATTCGGTGCGAGCCGGCGACGACGGATCGGGTGACCCCGAGGGCGACGGCGGCATGGAAGAACAGGAGCAGGAACATGAGCAGGACGACGGAGACTACGACGAGGCGCTTGAGGCGCTGCAGGTCCTGCGTGCCAGGCAGGCTGAACAGGCAAGAGCCGCGGCGGAGGACGAGGGAGGCGGCATCATAAACTACGCCGACTCCTGCAGGGAAACCTACTCCTTCGAGAACTTCATAGTGGGCGCTTCAAACAAGATGGCTCACGCCGCTTCATACGCTGTGACCGAGGATCCGGGCAGGGCGTTCAATCCCCTTTTCATATACGGCAACTCGGGGCTGGGCAAGACCCATCTGCTCTACGCCATAACAAACAGAATACACAAAAAGTTTCCCGACAGCAAAATTCTGCTTGTCAAGGGCGAGGAGTTCACAAACAAGCTGATAGACAGCATCCGTACCAACCGTCAGGTGCAGTTCCGCGACTACTACCGCCGAGCCGACGTGCTTTTAATCGACGATATCCAGTTCATCGCCGGCAAGGATTCCACCCAGGAGGAGTTTTTCCACACCTTCAACGCCCTCTATGAGGATCAGAAGCAGATCATAATGACCTCCGACCTGCCGCCCCGCGACATAAAACTGCTTGAGGAGCGGCTGCGCACCCGCTTCGAATGGGGACTTATAGTAGACATACAGCCCCCGGATTTCGAGCTTCGGGTGGCTATCATGAAAAAGAAGGCGGATGTATATAATTACGACATCCCGAGAGAGGTTTTCGACTATCTTGCCGAGAATCTCCGCTCCAACGTGCGTCAGATGGAGGGCGCCATTCGAAAGATAGGCGCGAGGGCTCAGCTCACCGGCGAAGTGATAACCGTTGAAACCGCCGCCCGGAGCATCGCCGATCTTATGTCGGCGGACCAGCCCGACCCGGTGACGGTGGACAAAATACTCGCCCATGTGACGAAAAAGTACGGAGTTTCGCTGGAGGATATCAAGGGCAAGAAGCGAACCGCCGAGATTTCCCTCCCGCGGCAAGTGGCTATATACCTTATCCGCACGATGACCGACAATTCTTATCCCAACATCGGCAAGATATTCGGCAGGGACCACACCACTATTATGTCATCCATGCGCACCATGGAGAATGAGATAAAGCAGAACTCCCTGTTCGAGATAGAAATAAACGATCTGATGAAGCAGATACGGAAGTAAATACCGCCGATATGCCGGTATAATTTACCACAGGGACATACCATACCGGTGTGTTATATATGCGCGGTATGCCGGAACGCTTTGATACGCGATATGCATCGGCTGCATAATATTCCACAGGTCATTCCACAATCTGTTAAGAATCCCACAATTGAACAGTATGTTAAATCTGTGACATCCGGCGCCGGGTCCTGCCGCGGGCGCGGCAGAACCGGCTGCGCTACCGGCGGCTTGTGTATTGCAAATCGGTTTTTCCACCGGTCTTTAACAGGATTTATACAGGAAATACGACCTTCGGAAGGCAATTGACAACATAGTTTGCCCTGCGGATTTCGGCGGCGGATCATACAAAATACGGCTTTTACACAGTTTATACATCCCCTACTTCGACTGCTTCTTCGTCTTCTACTTCGTATTCTTATCTTATTCTTTTCTTTTCTTATTCTTAAGACGGGAGAGCGGAGAAAACGAAAACGGAAACGCGGGGAAGCGGAGCATACCGTAATAAAAAGAAATAAAAATCAATTCAGAACAATCCAGAAAAAACTGCGAAGGTAACAAAATGAAAATCATATGCGAAAAAGCGCGTCTTGCCGAGAGCATCGCTCCGGCTATGGGATGCGTATCGAATAAGAATACGATGCAGCCCATAGAAGGGCTGCGCTTCAAGGCTCTCGGCGGGATATGCGAAGTCTCGGCATACGACCTGGAGAAGGGCTGCAAGTTCATCCTCGACTGCGAAATCGAGGAGGAGGGCGACTGCATAATCAACGCGGTCAAGCTGAATCAGATAGTCCGCGCGATGCCCGAGGGCGATGTCGTAATCGAGGTTTCGGAACAGCTTATCGCCTCAATAACCTGCGGTGTACGCCGCTTTGAGCTTCACGCGCTGGCGGGCAGCGATTTCCCGCTGATGCCCACCCTTGACGGGGAAAAGGGCTTTACCGTCTCCCAGGGGAGACTGAGGCGGATGATTATCGGCACCGACTTCGCGGTGGCTGTCAACGATTCCCGCGCCATGCTCAACGGCGCCTTCTTTGAAGCCACAGAGGGCAGACTGAAAGTGATATCCTGCGACGGAAACCGGCTTGCCTGCCGTGAATTCAACGGCAGCGTGTCGACTTCGGTAAACTCCGACGTCTCAAACGACTTCGGCTTCATCGTGCCCGGCAGGACCCTCGACGAGCTTGTGAAGATGCTCGGCGACGGCGATGAGGAGACCACGATAGTCGCCACCCGCCGCCACGCCATGTTCGTCATAGGCAGACTGATCTTCATTACCCGGCTCATCGAGAGCGACTACATCGAATATGACCGCTACATTCCCAAGTCCTTCAAGGGCGAAACCAGGGTCATGCGCGATGAGCTTATATCGTCTCTCGAAAGCGCGTCGCTTGTCACCGAGGAGAAAATCTCCGGTCATGTGCGCTCACCCGTCCGCCTCGATTTCTCGGGCGGCCTTATCAAGGTCTCCACCGTGTCGGTCGCCGGGCGCGTCTACGATGAGGTCCAGGCGTTAAACAGCGGCGACAGCGTCGAAATAGCCTTCAACTGCCGCCTGCTCCTCGAGGCCCTCCGCCGCGCCGACTCCGACGAGATAATAATCAAACGCAACTCGGCAATATCCTCGATAGTCATCCTCCCCGCCGACACTGACGCCGAAGACAAAGACGAAAACTACCTGCTGCTCGTCCTGCCTACAAGATCATAACTTGGGGGGTACGCGGCTTTTTTGCGCAGCTGAGCTATGCTCAGGTGCCTGAGCCATGGCAAAGAACTTTATAGCGGCGAGCTTTGCTCGCCGGATAAAGGTTGTGCCAAAATAAATAATCCGACACAGAAAAGTTCTTTGCTTCTTTCTTTCAAGAAAGAAGCGCATCCTTATAATGCATGCAATTAAGTTAAAGTTAGAGAATTACAGGAACATAGCCGCTGCGGAGCTTGAGTTTTCGCGGGGGGTCAATCTTATATACGGCGCCAACGGGCAGGGGAAGACTAATACTCTTGAGGCTGTCAACATATTCGCGCAGGGTCGGGCATTCCGCACACGGAGCGACAAGGAGCTGGTGAGGCGGACATTTGAGCCGGGAGAGCCGCTGAAGGGGGCGGAAGAGATCAAAGCCGCGGGCGGTAAACAGCTGGCGGCGGCGAAGGCGGCGGAATACGCGGCGGTGCTCCTTGATTTCGAGGACAGGTCGGGCAAGGCGTCATACGCGTACTACGCGTCTTCGGACGGACGGAACTCGCGGATGGCGAACGGCGTCAGGGTCAGGAGCGGAGCGGATTTCATAGGACGGTTCAGAGCGGTCCTCTTCTCGCCCGAGCATTTGGAGCTGGTGAAGGGCGGGCCCAATGTGCGGCGCGCCTTCTTCGACATAGCGATATCGCAGCTTGACCCTTTGTATCTGGGGAGCCTGTCGCGGTATCTTCGCATGGTGGAGCAGCGGAACGCTCTGCTCAGGGGCTGGCACAGCGCCTCGGAGAGCACTAAGGCGGCGCTTGACACATACACCCCCGGCATGGCCAAGGAAGCGGCGTACATAACGGCGGCGCGGAGCAAATATGCCGAGAGTGCGGACAAATATGTCCGCAAGGTCATATCGGACATGACGTCGGGAACCGAAAAGCCGGCGCTTAACTACGACGGCCGGAAGAGTGAGCAGGATTTTCAGCAGATTTTTGACGCGATGCGGCAGAGGGATATCGACAGAGGAACCACGACGTGCGGCCCGCATCGGGACGAACTGACGATAACAATAGGCGGGCTTCCGGCGCGTTCGTTTGCCTCTCAGGGTCAGCAGAGGAGCATAGCGTTAGCCCTTAAGCTGGCGGAGGGGGAGATATGCCGGGAGAGATGCGGCGAGTATCCGGTTTTCCTGCTGGACGACATACTGTCGGAGCTGGATCCGGGCAGACGGGCGTATATTATGAGCTGCCTTAATAACCGCCAGGTTATAATAACGTCGTGCGAGAACACGATGGACGAACTGAAATCCGCCGATTCGGTATTCCGCGCCGAGGGCGGAAGAATTGTAAAGGTCCGATGAGGCGGGAATAATATTGAAACATTGAAACGGCGGTATCGCGCCGGCTGCAAGAGTGCGAGAGATGAAATATATACACATAGGCAACAATGTAATGGCGCGCTCGGACAGGATAATCGGCGTGTTCGACATGGACACGGCAACGATTGCCGAGAGCACGAAAAACTGGCTGAGAAACGCTCAGGGCGAGGGCACGCTGACCGATATCACGGGCGGCGGACTGCCGAAGGCGCTGGTGCTCACCGATGAGGGCGCAAGGAGGAGTGTTTACACACAAAAATGTGCGGATAAACACACAAAATTGCGCGTATACATGACAAGGGTCAATACAGCCACGATACGGGAGCGGGCGGAGTGAGCCGGTTCGGGCGATTTCACATGAGGGCATAATTACAACTAAACAAAATTTACTGTCATATATGATGACGAATGAAAAGGATCAGATAAAATAAATGCTTGACAACGCAAACAATCAGAGCGGCGAAGAGCTTAAGCCGAAAGACATACAGGATATACAGGATAACGAAGATACGGACGAAGCCGGAAGCGGCATTGCGGACGATATCAAAAACAACTTCGTTGACGACATAAAGAACGACGAAAAAACCGGCAGCGACGACATAAGCGGCGAGGACGACGAGAGCGCCGCCGACCTGTCAAATTACGGAGAAAATCAGATACAGGTGCTGGAAGGCCTGGACCCGGTGCGCAAGCGTCCGGGCATGTATATCGGCTCCACATCGGCGAAGGGTCTGCACCACCTTATATACGAAATAGTTGACAACTCGATAGACGAGGCAATGGCGGGGGCGTGCTCCACCATAAGAGTAACGCTTAACGCCGACGGCAGCTGTACCATAGCCGACGACGGGCGGGGCATACCTGCGGCGCTGAACGCCAGCACCGGCACTCCCACCCCCGAGGTGGTATTTACCGTGCTCCACGCCGGCGGCAAGTTCGGCGGCGGCGGCTACAAGATATCGGGCGGTCTGCACGGCGTTGGCGCTTCGGTTGTAAACGCCCTGTCGGAGTGGCTTGAATATACAAACTGCTACGCCGGAAAGAAATATACCCAGCGCTTCGAGAGAGGCGCGGTCGCCCGTCCCTTCGCCTGCGAGGGCGATACCCATAAGCACGGGCTTTCGGTCACCTTCATGCCCGACCCGCTTATCTTCCGGGAGTCGACCGTGTTCGACTACAACACGGTGCTGATGAGGCTCCGGGAGCAGGCGTTCTTAAACGCCGGAGTGCGTATAATCGTCCGTGACGAGCGAATCTATGAGGGGCATCCGGCACCCACCGAGGCGGATATGCACTACGAAGGGGGCATACGCTCATTTGTGGAGCATCTGAACAACGCCCGCCACGTGGAAACGGTCAACAAGGAAGTCATATACGTGCGGGGCGAGCGGAACGACCCGGTCACCGGCTTCGCCACGGCGGAGGTTGCCATTCAGTACAACGACAGCTACAACGAAGTGCTGATGACCTTCGCCAACAACATAATCACCCCCGAGGGCGGCACCCACGAGGTGGGTCTGAAATCGGCGCTGACAAGAGTAATGAACAGCTTCGGCACCCGCTACGGAATGCTGAAGGACGACGATAAACTCACCGGCGAGGACGTTCGCGAGGGCATCACGGCGGTGCTGAGCGTCAAGCTGTCCGAACCTCAGTTCGAAGGGCAGACAAAGGCGAAACTGGGCAACTCGGAGATGCGCACCTTCGTCGAATCGATGGTCACCGAAAAACTCAGCGAATATTTCGAGGAGAATCCTTCGGTCGCCCGGGCGATACTTGACAAGGCCTGCGCCGCCGCCCGGGCACGGGAGGCGGCGAGAAAGGCAAGGGAGCTGACCAGGCGCAAGAGCGTGCTGGAGGGCTCCTCACTGCCCGGGAAGCTGTGGGACTGCCAGGAGCGGAGCGTGGAGCTTACGGAGATATATCTTGTCGAGGGTAACTCGGCAGGCGGCTCGGCAAAGGACGGGCGCGACTCGAAGTTCCAGGCCATACTCCCCCTGCGCGGCAAGGTGCTGAACGTGGAGAAATCGCGGCTTGACAAGGTGTATTCAAATCAGTCGCTTATCCCGATAATCCAGTCTCTGGGCTGCGGCATAGGCGAGGAGTTCGACATCGAAAAACTCCGCTACGGCAAGGTAATAATAATGGCGGACGCCGACGTGGACGGCTCCCATATACGCATACTGCTGCTCACCTTCTTCTTCCGCCACATGCGGCCGCTCATCGAGAACGGGCATATCTATCTGGCTCAGCCGCCGCTCTACAAGGTGTCGAAGGGCAAGCAGGTGCGCTACGCCTTCTCGGACGAGGAGCGGGACATGTATATCGCCGAACTCGGCGGGAACGTCGAAGCCGAGCGCTACAAGGGTCTCGGTGAGATGGACCCGGAGCAGCTCTGGGAAACCACCATGGACCCCGCCTCCCGCACCATTCTCAAGGTCACCATTGAGGACGCCATCGAATGCGACGAGATCTTCTCGCTGCTCATGGGCGACAAGGTGGAGCCGAGAAAGGAATTCATCGAGCAGAACGCCAGATACGCCGAGAATCTGGATATATAAACGGCGGAGAATCCGGATATATAATATATAATTATATAATAATATAGATAATATCCCGCTTAAAGCGGTAAAATGCGGACTGATTCTTTAATCAGGCCGCAGAACAGGACAGCAATCGACATGAAGATTTCAACCATTACACTGAATCCCGCCCTTGACAGGGCAATGTATTTCGAATCGCCCTTCAGGACGGGCGTGCTGAACCGGGCATCACATACGGTGACTGCCGTGGGAGGCAAGGGAATAAACCTGAGCCGGGCGGCGCGCAGACTGGGGATACCCAGCGACGCGTACGGATTTATCGGCGGTCCCTCGGGCGACATGATAAAACAGTGTCTTGCCGACGAGGGAGCCAATCCCCGGCTGACGGTGACCGACGCCGAGACCCGCTGCTGCATAAAGCTTATCGACTCGGAGGGCACCTGCACCGAGGCGAATGAACGGGGCGGCCCCATAACAGAGGACGAATTTGAAAGACTTATCCGCGAGATAGAGCGGGGGGCGCACTTTTCCACAACCACTCCCGATTTCAATGAACACTATTTTGTCATGGGGGGAAGTATCCCACAGGGTGTGGAAAAGGATGTGTATTTCCATATTATTAACATGTTGAACAACATTAAGGTGAAGGCGATTGTGGACACCTCGGGAGAGGCGCTGAGGATTGCCATGAAAGCCTCGCCCTATATGATAAAGCCCAATTCCGACGAGCTGTTTGAGCTCACCGGACGCCGGGCGGAGACGCGGGAGCAGGCTGTGGAAATCTGCCGCGAAATTTATAACAGCACAGGCGTCAGGGTGTTGTGTACCCTGGGGAAAAACGGTTCGGCATACGCGGGACCCGAAGGGACTTCCACAACCCGCGCGTTCAATGTCTGTGCAAAATCCTTCGCCGGAGCGGGGGATACCTATCTTGCCGCCTTCCTCAGCCGCTACAAAGAAGACAATAAGCCCCGCGTAGATGAAGCGCTGCGCTTCGCCGCCTCGGCAGCCGCCGCGAAGGTGGAGCTTGAAGGCACGGTTTTCCCCGACGCCGCGGCTATGGCGAAATATTTTAAGTAAGAAGCGAGAGGAAACAGTGAAGAAGCGGAGGAATGATATATTGCTTCCTCACTGTTCGATATTGCCTCTTGCCTATTCAAAGGAATAATTGATGGATATAGAAAACGAGAAACTATACAAAAACCAGAAGATAATAGAAGTAGACATGAAGGACGAGGTAAAGCAGTCCTTCATAGAGTATGCCATGTCGGTAATCACGGCGAGAGCCCTGCCCGACGTGCGTGACGGCATGAAGCCGGTCCACCGCCGCATACTCTACGCCATGTACGAGGACCGTCTGACCTACGACCGGCCTTTCCGCAAATCCGCCACCACCGTGGGCAACGTGCTGGGGCGCTATCATCCCCACGGCGACACGGCGGTATACGACTCGATGGTGCGAATGGCGCAGTCGTTCAACATGCGCTATCCGCTTATCGAGGGTCACGGCAACTTCGGCAACATCGACGGCGACGACCCCGCGGCATACCGTTACACCGAGGCGCGCCTTTCCCGCCTTGCCAATGAGATGACAAGAGACATTGACAAGGACACCGTGGATTTCACGATTAACTACGACAACAAGCTGAAAGAACCCACCGTGCTGCCCAGCCGGTTCCCGGCGCTGCTGGTGAACGGCGTAATGGGCATTGCCGTGGGCATGGCTACGAATATACCCACCCACAACCTGGGCGAGATAATCGACGGCGTTATAATGACCATGGACAACCCCGCCGTCACGGTCAGCGACCTTATGACCGTAATAAAAGGTCCCGACTTCCCCACCGGCGGCATAATCTGCGGCACGGCGGGAATATATGAAGCCTACATGACCGGGCGGGGCAGGATAACCGTCCGCTCCCGCGCCGAGGTGGAGGAGGACAGGCACCGTATAATTGTGACCGAGATACCCTACCGGATAAACAAGACCACCATGGTGGAGGGAATCGCCAACTGCGTGAAGGACAAGCGCATCGAGGGCATAACCGCCCTCCGCGACGAGTCGGGCAGAGACGGGCTCCGGGTGGTTATCGAATACCGCCGCGACGTCAACGGTCATATAATTCTGAATCAGCTCTATAAATATACACTGCTGCAGGCGACATTTGCCGCCAACATGGTGGTTCTTGTCGACGGCGAGCCGAAACTGCTGGGGCTTAAAGAACTTATCAGCCACTACATAGCCCATCAGGAGGATGTCATCTCCCGCCGGGTGCGCTTCGAGCTGACTAAAGCCGAGAATGAAGCCCACATCAACGAGGGCTACAAAGTTGCCATCGACAATATCGACGAGGTCATAGCCATCATCCGGGGCAGCGAGTCGATCCCCGACGCCAAGGCAAGGCTCATGGAGCGCTTTGAGCTCTCCGACGCGCAGGCGCAGGCCATTGTCGACATGACCTTAGGCCGTCTTTCCGGACTCGAAAGGCAGAAGGTCGAGGAGCGTCTGGCGCGGCTCTACGAGCTTATCAGGGAGCTGCGGGAGATACTCGGCGACGAGGGGAAAATAAAGGAGATAATTAAAGAAGAACTGCTTGAGATAAAGAGAAAGTTCAACGACGAGCGCCGCACCGAGCTGCAGCCCGTGGAGAACGAGATAATCCTTGAGGACCTTATCGAGCGCCACCGCTGTCTTATCACCATGACGGGCGACGGCTATATCAAGCGTCTCCCCGCCGACACATACCAGTCTCAGCGCCGGGGCGGCAAGGGCGTCATCGGCATGACCACCAAGGAGGAGGACAACGTCACCTGTGTGCTCTCCGCCGACTCCCACGCCTATGTGCTCCTGTTTACAAACCTGGGCAGGGTGTATGTGCGGAAAGCCTACCGCATACCCGAGGCAAGCCGCACCGCCAGGGGCACAAACCTTGCCAACCTGCTTCGGCTCGGAGACGGCGAAAGGGTCACCAACCTTCTCACCGTGGGCAGGATGAGCGAGGGCTACCTCACCATGATAACCCGCAGGGGCAGCGTCAAGCGTACCCTGTTGAGCGAATTCAAATACAGGGCGAGGAACGGCAAGATTGCCATTACCCTGCGTGATGACGATGAGCTTGCCTTCGCGGCGGCTACCGACGGCGAGAGCCGGCTTGTCATCGCAACCCGGGGCGGCATGGCTCTGCGCTGCGATGAAAACGATATCCGTCCCACCGGCAGGGGCAGCCAGGGCGTCATAGGCATAAATCTCGCCGAGGATGACGAGGTTGTGGGCCTGGCGGTCACCAAAGAGGGCAGCGGAGAGCTTATCCTCACGGTCACCGAATGGGGCTACGGCAAGCGCTGCGAGCCCTCCGACTTCACCCTCCAGCGCCGGGGCGGCAAGGGCGTCCGCTGCAGCAGGGTCGACGCGACCGGTCCTCTCTGCGGAGTGGCGTCGGTTGCCGAAGAGGATGACATCATGCTCATGACCGACGACGGCACGGTGATGCGCACCGCGGTCGACGAGATTTCGATATACAACCGAACCGCCGGCGGCGTGATAATCATGCGTCCCGCCGAAGGCTCGGTTATCGCCGGCTTCGCGAAGATACCCGCGGTTGTTCCCGAAGGCGATGAAGATGACGACGAGGGCGATGACGGCGAAGATGCCGGCACCAACGGCGACGGCTGCGGCATAGACAGGGAAATCACCGGAATCAGCGAGGACGATGAGGACGATGAGGGCGATGAACCCATGTCATCGGGCAGAGCGGTCGAGGGCGTCGACATCGACGAGATATAACTTATAACTATAAATTAAATTGCGCATATCCCATTGCAGATTGCGAGGTAAACATACATGATATTCGACAAAGAGAAGAAGATCATATTTTCGGGCGTGCAGCCTTCGGGGCTGCTGACCATAGGCAACTATCTGGGGGCGCTGCGCAACTGGGTGGCGCTCCAGGACGAATATAACTGCATCTACTGTGTGGTTGACCTCCACGCCATCACCGTGCGGCAGGAGCCGGCAGAGCTGCGGCGGCGCACCTATGAGACGCTTGCCATATACATAGCCTGCGGCATCGATCCCGGGAAGGCCGCCATGTTCGTACAGTCCCATGTGCCGGCGCACGCCGAACTCTCCTGGGTGCTGGGCTGCTCCACCATGTTCGGCGAGCTGAGCCGCATGACCCAGTTCAAGGACAAGGCGGCTAAACACGCCGACAATGTGAACGCCGGTCTCTTCACCTATCCGATGCTTATGGCCGCCGATATACTGCTGTACCAGGCCGATCTGGTGCCGGTGGGCGATGACCAGAAGCAGCATATAGAGCTGGCGAGGGATGTGGCGATACGCTTCAACGGCTCCTACGGCGACACCTTCACCGTGCCCGACGGCTTCATTCCCCCGGCGGGCAAGCGGATAATGTCGCTTGCCGACCCGACGAAAAAGATGAGCAAATCGGACGAGAACCCGGGGGGCTATGTGGCTATACTCGACAAGCCCGACGTTATTATAAAGAAATTCAAGCGGGCGGTCACCGATTCCGACACCGAGGTGCGCTACGACCCCGAAAACAAGCCGGGGGTGAGCAACCTTATGTCCATTTACTCCTGTTTCACCGGTAAGAGCAATGAGGATATCGAGAAGGAGTTCGAGGGCAGAGGGTACGGCGACTTCAAGTCGGCGGTGGGCGAAACCTGCGCCGACTGCCTGCGCCCGGTTCAGGCGAAATTCGCCGAACTGATGTCCGACAAGGCGTATCTGGGCGAGGTCATGAAGAACGGCGCCGCCGACGCTTCGAAAATCGCCGGCCGCACCCTGGGTAAGGTCTATAAAAAGGTGGGCTTTGTCATCCCCGAGAGATAATTGCGTAATTACGCGTAATAACCTGCGGGCGGGTATGCGTTCACACACGCGGCGGCACGACGCTTTAAGCCTGTGCGCCCTTTTGATGTATGTGAGCCGTTCGGCATGCTTTGCCGTCGGCGCGACACAAGCCCGTTCCGGCATGGAGAGATAATGATAAACAATGGATAAAACATCACTTATTACCGGCATAACCGCCATGCTGCTGGCGGCGCTGCTGGCATTTACGCTGACGCCCCCGGTTCGGGTGTTAGCCTTCCGGCTGGGTGCCATCGACGTGCCCAAGGACAACCGGCGTATGCACAAGGTGCCCATGCCGCGGCTCGGCGGGCTTGCCATATTCGCGGGCTTTTCGATAACCACCGCCCTTTTCTGCGAATATGCCCCCGTCATGCGCGCCCTCTGGCTGGGGGGACTTGTGATAATGGTCTTAGGCGTATTTGACGACATATATCAGCTCAATCCCATGGTTAAGTTCGCCGCCCAGATCGGAGCCTCGCTGATACCCGTGCTGGAGGGGGTCACCATAGACTTTCTCGGCTTCGGCGGGAAGTATTTCGACCTGGGAGCCTTTTCCATACCCGTTACCATGCTGTGGATAATCGGACTGACCAACGCGATAAATATCATCGACGGGCTTGACGGGCTGAGCTGCGGCGTTTCGGCTATCTGCTCCCTGTCGCTGCTCGGGGTGCTCTGCAGCCTCGACCCGGTTCCCGCAATCGCCCTGCCGGTTGCTATACTGGTGGGCTCCTGCGCGGGATTCCTGCCCTTCAACGTCAATCCGGCGAAGATATTCATGGGCGACACCGGGGCGCTGTTCTTAGGCTACACCCTGTCGGTCATGTCGATAGAGGGCGTTTTCAAGGTCCACGCGGCGCTGTCCTTTGTGGTGCCCATATCGATATTCGGCCTGCCGCTTTTTGACACGCTATTTGCCTTCATACGCAGGATAGCCAAACGCACCAATCCCTTCAAGGCGGACAAGCTGCATGTGCATCATCGGCTTATCAACATGGGCTTCAACGTGCGGCAGTCGGTGGCTATCTTATACGCGGTATGCGGCATCCTGGGAATTTCGGCGATGCTGCTCACCGATGAGAGCAGAATACGCACGGTAATAGTGGTGCTGCTGGGTATCTCCATACTGCTGGTGAACTACTATATTTTCCGGAATCCCGAGACCCGCGCCCATTCGGGTATCGATATCGCACACAACGGCAGAGCGGCTTATCCCGGTGCCGAGATACCCGTTCATCCCGAGGATATGCTCACCGACGAAATAAATCCCGCCGTAACCGAAACAGATACCGATATAAATTCAAACACTGACGATAAAAAATCAGACACGGATAAATCGACGGAAACAGAAAAGGCGGAAACCATAGAGGAGGCCGGTACGGATGTCCGATAAAAAGAGCTTTGACAAGGAGCTGGATGAACTGCTCGGCAGCTGCGAAAAACGAAGCGGTTCGGGAAGGTCACAGGAGCAGAGGGCGGGCGGTCTCAGAGAAGTTGACCGGAAGCTGTCCGGAACCCGCGAGAAGCGAAGGATAAGGACTTCGGTTCCGAGCTATCCGGAAGCCATGTGGGACAATAATGCCCGTCAGGAGAGGAAGCCCTCGCCGACCGGCGCGATGCTGGCAGGCGGGTCTCAGCCGAGGCCGGGTATGCAGCCGGAACCGAATGCCGGTGCCGGCGCGCCGGCAGGGGGCATGCGAACCCGTCTGATGCGGCAGGACGCCGAAAGGGCCGCGGCTGCAAGAGCTCAGGCCGAAGCTGAGGAAATCGCCCGTCAGGCAATTGCGGCAGATGCGGAAGCGGCGGCAGAAGCGGCGGCAGAAGCGGCGGCAGAAGCATCGGCAGAAGCATCGGCTAAAGCGGCGGCAGAAGCCGTGTATGAAACCGCGGACGATATCGCAGCGGCAGATGAGCCGGCTGTTCAGGATGCGGCTGTTACGGATACAGCGGTCCAGGATGCGGCACCGGCTTCCGATAACAGGGCTGCGGATGAGTATATACGCCGTCCCCCTGCCGGTACCGCCGCATCCCGTGCGCCCGTAACCGGCGCGGCGGCGTATGCGCAGACACAGGCACAGGCGCAGGCGCAGGCGCAGACACAGACACAGGCACAGGCGCAGGCGCAGGCGCAGACACAGGCACAGGCGCAGACACAGATAAACAGACAAACACAAACACAAAACAGAATTACGCAAGCGGACGGGGGCGCGGTCAGGCGCAGACCCTTCTCCGACGGTACAGCCGGAGCTCCCGGTTCTATGACGGCACCGCGCCGTCCGGTATCGGGCGCCGCCGCACAGACAAATCGCGCAGGCACACCTCCGGCGGCAAGAACAGACGCACCGGCGACCGGCACACCGCCGGCGAGAAGAGCGAGCGCACCGCCGACCGGCACACCGACACCGGCGAGAAGAACAGACGCACCGGCGACCGGCGCACCGACACCGGCGAGAAGAACAGACGCACCGGCGACCGGCACACCGCCGGCGAGAAGAGCGAGCGCACCGGCGACCGGCACACCGCCGGCGGGAAGAACAGACGCACCTCCGACCGGCACACCGCCGGCGGGAAGAACAGACGCACCTCCGACCGGCACACCGCCGGCGGGAAGAACGAGCGCGCCGGCGACCGGCGCACGCCGCCGGGCAGCGGTACCGACCGCAAGAGCCATGCCCGCCGACGGGAAAGCCGCCGAACAGCTTGCCGCCGACAACTCGGTGGAGTTCGTCTCGCCGCCTCCCGGCACCGTGCTCACCGAGCTTTCGGATATCCGGGGCAGCGATGTCATCGAGACCGCCCCCGCCCCCGCCGGGCATCAGGGCAGTATCGATGTGCTGGGCAGCCGTCCGGCGGCGAAGCCGGAAGCGGGTCAGGCGCCGCAGCCAAACGCGGGACAGACACGGCAGCCATCATATGATCCGGCGTCAAAACAGACGGCGGGAGTCAAATCCGCCGAAGCCGACATGATCCGCCGTCTCGCCGCCGAGAATGCCGCGCGGAGCGGCGAAGTATACGACGATTTCCGCATCCCCTCCATCGAGGAGGAGAAGCGATCCGACCGGCGCACCACCGCCATTCTTATAAGCGCTTTGGTTCTTATGGTTATCGTGGTTACTGTCGGGCTTATGTGGGCGGGCGCTCTGCCCGTGCCCGATTTCGTCAAACGGTTCACCGGAAGGGACATTGAAGTCGAGGAGCCTGTCGACAACACCTCCGACGATCTCTATGAGATTATAGGTACCGACACCGCCGCTCCCGAGACCGAACCGGACGGCGGCGAGCCGGCGCCTGATGGCGAGACCACCTTCCTCTACGATGTCGCCGCGGACGATTACCGTTTGATGCTTGAACAGGTGCCCTTCGCCGAATCCTATACCCTCAAGATGACCCTTACCAATGAAGCCGACGGCGAGTATCTGACCCGCCTCGTCAGTATCTGGGCTGACGGCGACAAGTTCCGCGCCGAGGTTCAGTCGTCGGACGTCACCACCGTCTATATCTGCGACGGCGAGCGCGTCATGGCTTCCGAATACTTCCCCGGCAGGGAGCCCGCCTCCCGAATCTTCGACAACCGGCGCACCATATCCGAGCTGGTGGGTCTGCCCTCTGTCGACGATTTTCTCGACGGCAGCTTCAGCGGCGGCGCCGTCACCGTCGAAGGTCTCTGGATCGGTCTCACCCGTACCCCCGATGACAATATCTTCAATATTCAGTACGCTCTCTGCCGCGCTCCCGAGCCCGGCACCGAGCCTGCCGAAACAACCGAGACAGCAAAACCCGCCGAAACAACCGCGGCAGCCGAAACCGACCCCGACCCGGACACCGCCGTCGATCCCGGCATCACCACCCGTCCCGCGGACGAGCCCGACCCCGCGCGCATCATTCAGACCGAAACCATGTCGGTCTCCGCCCGCTACGGACTCGTCACCTCCGCCCAGACAAACGTCAACGGCAAGATCGTCTTCCGTACCGAAACCACCCTCGCCGCCGAAGGCATCTCAGGCTACCTCGGCGATACCGCCGCAATGTTCACCATAACCGAATAAGGACGCGGGGGTACGCGGGGTACGCGGCCTTTTTGAAAAAAGGCCTGGCCAAAAACTTTATATGCGGCGAGCCTTGCTCGCCGAGGACAGGCATATGGCTGTGGAAAGGTATAATTCCTCCACAGAAAAGTTCTTTGCTTCTTTCTTTCAAGAAAGAAGCGCATCCCCGCGCGTCCTTAATTACAAAGGAGAAAAGACTATGAAACAGTGTTTTGCGCTTTATTTCGGGAATCGCGGATTTTTTCCGGAGTCGCTTATCGGGAGTGCCCGTGAGGAGGTATCGGCGGCGGTAAGCGCGGCGGGTTATGACTACATAATGGCGCCGGCGGATATGACGCGCTACGGAGCGGTTGAGACGCGGCAGGAGGGCTGGGCGTATGCCGAGTGGCTGGCGTCGCACAGGGGCAGGTATGACGGAGTTATCCTGTCGCTGCCAAACTTCGGCGACGAGAACGGCGCTATCGCGGCGCTTGAGGACTGCGGTGTGCCGATACTTATTCAGGCGTACCCCGACGAGATAGGCAAGATGGACTTCGAGCACCGCCGCGACTCGTTTTGCGGCAAGTTCTCGATAGAGGACGTGTTCCATCAGTACAGACTGCCCTACACGGTTCTGGAGCCGCATACCGTCCATCCCGCCGACCCGAAATTTACCGAGAATCTCAACGAATTCGCGGCGGTCTGCCGGGTAGTGAAGGGCATGAAGCGCTTCTCGATAGGAGCGCTGGGCGCGCGCACCACGAAGTTCAAGACGGTGCGCTACGACGAGATAACGCTCCAGCGCTACGGCATATCGGTGGAGACCTTCGACCTCAGCGACCTGTTCACCAGAGTGAGCCGCTACGCGGACGACGACGCGAAGGTCCTGGCGGCGAAGAAGCGGCTGACGGCATACACGCGCTGCGACGCGGTGCCGGCGGACAAGATGACCGCGCTCGCCAAGGTGTCGGCGGTTATCGACGACTACATAGCCGAATACCGGCTGGACTGCATAACCCTGCGCTGCTGGGAGGAGATGCAGACGGTTCTGGGCATTTCGAACTGCGTGCTGCTGTCGGAGCTGAACGACCGGGGCATAGTGGCGTCCTGCGAGATAGACCTCTGCTCGGCTATCAACATGTACTCGATGCAGCTGGCGTCCGGTCAGCCCACCGCCTGCCTCGACTGGAACAACAACTGGGGGGATGAGCCGGACAAGGTGATCCTCTTCCACTGCGGCTCCACGGCACAGTCGCTGATGACAGGCAAGGGCAGGGTCACCGACCACAAGATGTTCGCGAAGGGCTGTCCCGGCTGCGGCTGGGGCGCAAACGAAGGGCGTATCCGCGCCTTCGACATGACCTACTCCAACTGCAAGACCGAGGACGGCAAACTCACCTTCTACGTGGGCGAGGGGCGCTTCACCGACGACGTCATAGAGCCGGAATTCTTCGGCTGCGGCGGCGTCGCCGAGATAAAGGGACTGCAGAAAAAGCTCATCACCCTGGGGCGCTCGGGCTTCCGCCATCATACCGCCGTGGGCGTTGGGCATCTGGAGAGCATACTCCGGGAGGCGTTTACGGTTTACCTTGGGTATGACGTGATGGATATCTGACGGGGCAGATGCCTATAGGGATATCCGTACTGCCGGTAATGAGATTATATCAGTGAATAATATTCATGGCATCCGAAAACAACGGATGCCATGATTCTTTTGGCGGCGGTGAAAAATATATAAAACTGATATTGACATACACTGCCGAGGGCAGTATAATTATACAGCCGGGCGGCGGGATGAGGGAACCCGTCCGCGCCGCGCAAAGAAAAAATACAATCTGCGAAAGGATGACTATCATGAAGAAACTCATCGCCGTAATTCTCATGCTCGTAGCGCTGCTGTCTCTCATGTCAGTGCCCGCCTCCGCGATTAAGATGGCAGACTCGCCCATCCCCGGTCCCGACGCTCCCACCAAATGGGGCGCCGTAGAGATCATGTCCACCGGCTACGAGGGAGCCTCCTCCCCCTGGTCGGACGCGTTCTGCAACGACGCCTGGACAGGCTGCACCTGGGTCGCCGCCAAGATAGGCGACGTACAGGCTGTGACCATCTCGCCCAACATGGAGAAGAGCGCCTATTTCATGGACTACAACTACTACCAGTGGAACAATGACAAGTACTATCCCTCGCTTGTCTGCGGCAACTATCCGGTAATCGCCTACAGAGTTATGTACAACCAGCCGGCAGCCGATGCCATGAACGCCGCCAAGAAGCTCACCTTCTGGGCATCCAGCGACTCGCCCAAGCTGGGCGCCACCCGCAGCACCGGCACTCTTGACGTCGCCGACGCCAATACCTACAAGGCCGACACCTGGTACACGGTGACCATCGACCTTTCGAAGTTTACATTCAGCGACGGGGCTGCGTGGGCTAACGAGACCATCCGCCAGTACCGTCTCTATCCCTTCGGAACGGCAAAGCTCACCGCCGACTGCCGCGCTCACCTGGAGTGGGTAGGCTTCTTCGCCGACCTCAACGAAGCGAAGGACTACAAGGGTCCCTACTATGTTGAGCCGGTCGAAACCACCGCCGCCGCCGCGACAGAAGCGGCAAAGCCGGCAGCCGCCGCTCCTCAGACATTCGACGCTATCACGCTCACCGCGGCAGCCGCCGTCGTTTCCCTCGGCTCCGCACTGGTTCTGCGCAGAAAATCGTCGAGATAATTCCCTCAACGGTCGGTTTGAAGCGTGACATGACATGAAGAATCCGGAGACGCCGACACGGCGTCTCCGGATTCTATTTTGCTGTCGGGTCACTCCCATCTTTACGGCTTCACTCCCATCTTTACGGCTTCACTCCCATCTTTACGGCTTCACTCCCTCCGTCACGGCTTCACTCCCTCCGTCACGGCTGCGCCGTGCCACCTCCCTCTGAGAGGGAGGCTTTTTGCGTGTGTGACGCACATTCCACAGGCTCCCTCGCCGAGGGAGCTGTCAGCGTTAGCTGACTGAGGGAGTTGTCATATCCGTCACGGTTTTACTCCCTCCGTCACGGCTGTCGCCGTGCCACCTCCCTCTGAGAGGGAGGCTTGGGTAAGTTCTGATTTGTTGACTGACTATAAATCAGTTCGTTCTCTCAGGCTCCCTCGCCGAGGGAGCTGTCAGCGTTAGCTGACTGAGGGAGTTGTTATCTCCGTCACGGTTTTACTCCCACCGTCACGGCTTCGCCGTGCCACCTCCCTCTGAGAGGGAGGCTTTTTGCGTGTGTGACGCACATTCCACAGGCTCCCTCGCCGAGGGAGCTGTCAGCGTCAGGTACTGAGGGAGTTGTCATCTCCGTCACGGCTTCACTCCCACCGTCACGGCTGTCGCCGTGCCACCTCCCTCTGAGAGGGAGGCTTGGGTAAGTTCTGATTTGTTGACTGACTATAAATCAGTTCTTTCCACAGGCTCCCTCGCCGAGGGAGCTGTCAGCTTTAGCTGACTGAGGGAGTGTTTTTGGGAGTTCTTTCAGGGCGTTTTTCGTGGTGGGGGTGCGCCGCCCGGGTTATCGGTCTGAATCAGCTCATTCATTCCTGCCGCCCCGGCGGCGTTTTGAGACACATTCGGTGAGGAGATACTCAATCTGCCCGTTTACAGAGCGGAATTCGTCTTCCGCCCATGCCGCCAGTTCGGCGTAAAGTTTTGAGGAGAGCCGCAGGGGAATCTGCTTCTTGGTGTCCTTCGGCTCTGCGCCTGAGTTGGTGACAGCGGAACGGGCGGTATTTTTCTCATTTGCTCCGGTCATGACGTCAATAGAGACTTCCCGAGTTCACCACCGGCTGGGCGTCCCGGTTGCCGCAGAGGACCACCAGCAGATTCGAAACCATGGCAGCCTTGCGCTCCTCGTCAAGATCCACTACATTTTGTTCTTTGAGCCGCTCGAGAGCCATCTCCACCATGCCCACCGCGCCTTCGACTATCATCTTGCGGGCGTCGATAATGGCGGAAGCCTGCTGTCGCTGGAGCATTACGGCGGCTATTTCGGTGGCGTAGGCAAGGTGGGTTATGCGGGCTTCGATCACCTCAAGGCCGGCGATAGTCACCCTTGACTGAATCTCATCACGGATGCGCGACGCCACCAATTCGCTTGAGCCGCGCAGACTGCCGTCGTCGGGCAGACCGTCGCCGGTGGTGTCGATGCCGGGCGCCACGTCGTAGGGGTAGATGCGGACGATATTTCGCAGAGCCGCGTCGCACTGCAGCGAGAGATATTCCTTGTAGTTGTCCACCTCAAAGACCGCCTTCGCCGTGTCGACAACCCGCCATATAACCGCTATGCCTATCTCTACCGGATTGCCGAGGCAGTCGTTAACCTTCTGCCGGGAGTTGCTGAGCGTCATCCGCTTGAGAGAGATCTTGCGGTTCAGGTTGGTTTCGGACGAAACCGAGGATTTGCCCGTCACCGAAGCGTCGCTGCCGTGCTCAACATCGCCGCTCTGACCGAGTCTGGTCTTGGACGCCGGATTCACCGCCACGCAGAAGGGATTCACATAGTAGAATCCGGCTTCACGCAGAGTGCCGATGTATTTGCCGAAAAGGGTCAGCACCATGGCTTCCTGGGGACCGATTATCTTGAGCCCCATAAAGGGGAACCAGCTCACGGTGAGCCAGATAATTGCCGGAACGAATACCAGAGCGCCCAGCGGCGTCCTGTCCAGCAGCGTCGCGCCGAATATGGTAAATCCGGTGGCTGCCAGTATGGACAGTATGGTCAGGATAAGCGCCGCCATTCCGTTCTTCTTTTTGTTCAGTACTATTTCGGTCATCTTAATTTCCTCCTGTTATTGTGGTATCAAAATGATATCACAATGAAATTAAAATGTCAATAGATTTCGCGAAGATTTTTCAAATATTTTTCGATAATTTCGATTTTTTCGGTGCGGCATGGCAAGGGCGGTATTCAGTATCTTCCGTATCTTTCAATGTGGCTTGAAAGGCACTTGTAATCGCCGGCCGGTGAGTGTATAATATGGACAGAAGCGAAAAATTCCGATTATATACATGGAGGAAAAGACATGTCAACGATATTTGAGCCGGGCAGGAGCCTTGAAGTCAGATACGGCTGCGATGTGGCGGTCTGCGGCGGCGGCTTCGGCGGAGTTGCGGCGGCGGTGGCTGCCGCAAGGAGCGGAAAGAAGGTCATACTGCTGGAAAAGCAGTTTATGCTGGGCGGACTGGGTACCGCGGGCATAGTCACCATATATCTGCCCATATGCGACGGCAGAGGGCGTCAGGTCTCCTTCGGACTGGCGGAGGAGCTGCTGCGCGTCTCGATCGAGCACGGCTGTGAGAAGGAATATCCCTCCGAGTGGTTCGACGAACTGCCCGATGACGCCTCCGACGATGAGAAGGAAGCGCGGCTGAGAGCCCGGATAAACCACCGCTACCGCCTGCGCTACAGCGCTCCTCTCTGCGCCATATCCCTCGAAGGGCTGCTGCTGCGGGAGGGCGTGACGATCCTCTACGGAAGCGCGGTCTGCGGCGTCCATGAGGAGGGCGGGCGGATCACTCATATCATGGTTGAGGGCAAGGGCGAGAGGTTTGCCATAAGCGCCGGCGCCGTGGTGGACGCCACGGGAGACGCCGACGTGTGCGGGTTTTCCTCAGCCCCTGTGGAGTATTTCAAGCAGGGCAACGTGCTTGCCGGCTGGTATTACCTGCTTGCCGACGGCAAGGTGGATCTCCGCATGGTGGGGGGAGCCGCCGACGTTCCCGCCGGCTTCAAGCCGGCTTCGGGCGGGTCGTCTTCCTCGTCAAATCCGCGGCTGCCCAATCTCCCCGAAGGCAGGTTCTTGGGGCTTGACACCGGCGAGCTGTCGGATGTCACCATACGCTCCCACGCCGCCACGCTTGCGCATTTCCTGGCGGGCGGGAAGTTAAGCGACACCCACGCTCTCACCATGATGACAAGCACTCCTCAGGTGAGAATGACCCGCCGCATAGCCGGCGAATATACCCTTGACATCGCAGAGGAGCACAAATATTTCGAAGATTCGGTGGGGCTTTTCCCCAACTGGCGCAAGGCGGGGCCGGTCTATGAACTGCCCTTCGGCACCCTGTGGTCGCGGCGTGTGGGAAATCTGCTGACCGCCGGACGCTGCATAAGCGTCACCGACCCCATGTGGGATATCTCCCGCGTGATTCCCGTCTGCTCGGTCACCGGAGAGGCTGCCGGATGCGCCGCCGCCATGGTCTGTGACGGCGGTCACCTTGCCGAAGCTGATGTGTCGGCTCTCCAGTCGGAACTGGTCTCGAGGGGCGTTCTGCTCCACGAATGAGGGCGGCATGCTTTGGCGGCGCGGGATTTCTCCGACACACATGACATATACAGGGTACAACAAATGACAGACATTATTATCGGCATTGACGCGGGCGGAACGAAAACCGCCGGGGTCGCCGCGGCGCTTGACGAGGTGCTCCTTGACGCTCTTGCGCCGGGAGCGCGGACGGTATCGCTGACGGCGGAGGGCGCTAATCCCAACGACCTGGGCGCCCGAGCTGCCGGCGAGACGGTCGCCCGTCTCGCTCTCGAGCTGTGCGAAGATTGGAGCGAAGAGTTCGGCGGAGAGGCGCGGCTTGCGGCTCTGTTCTGCGCGGCGGCGGGCGCCACCTCCTGCCGGGAGGAGTTTATCGGCGAGACAGCCCGCCGGGTGCGGGAAATATATCCCGCGGCTCTTGTCGACGCCGACTCGGACGCGGCGGGGCTGCTCTCTCTGGGGCTGGGCGCCGGCGGGGACGGTTGCGCGCTGATCTCGGGCACCGGTTCCTCCTGTTTCACCCGGATAGGCGGGAAAATAGGACGGATAGGCGGCTGGGGCTATCTGCTTGACGGTCTGGGAAGCGGCTACGACCTGGGGCGGGACGCCATATCCGAGGCTCTGCGCTTCCACGACGGGCGGGGCGGTTCGATCGCCATACGCGAGGCGGTGCTTGAGAAAACGGGCGGCCGCCTTCCCGAGGAGATGATCTACGATTTTTATAAACTGGGCAAGCCCTTTATCGCTTCGTTCGCCTCCTGCGTCTTCGAGGCGGAAAAGGCGGGCGATGCCGCCGCCCGCGCGATTCTCGACCGGAACATGGCTTATCTTGCCGAGCTTGTCGAAACCGCCGCCCGGTCATTTGACTCATCCTTCCGCACCGTGCTGGGCGGTGGGATAATTACGAAAAACCCCACGGCTCTGAACCGTCTTGCCGCCCTTGTTCCCCCCGCCTGCGAGCTGTATATCCCCGAACATCCGGCGGAGTACGGGGCGCTGTGGGAAGCGAGAGGGATGTTGAAGTAAGAGGCAAGAGGGATTGGCAATGGGGAGAAGAATCATAGGCAAGAGGTTATTCCGATGCCGGGAAATGTAATGCACAGAGCTTTTCTTGTATTGTTCAGCGCGGATTTCTGGAAGAACAATATAGTCGGCGTGATTTTGTCACTTGTATTTTTCGCGCTGCTGAAAGCGGTTTTGGTCAGGAGACTGAACGTTCTTTCATATGTGCGGTTTCATTTTGTATATCCGGTCATAGCGGCTGTGACGGTTATCCCGATTATTATGTATTTGATATATAATCCCGCGATAGTTCGCGTGATAATTTATAAGGATACCGAGCCGCTTGCGGGGCTTCTGGTCAACGCATTTGCCTTCTTATACCTGAATTTCTATATTTCTGTCGGAAGTACGCTTCTTGATATAATACTGAAACGCAGATAAGCCGGAATCGGGTGCCGGACATATTCCGTACCGGTGAGAAATCCGCTGTACGTAAAGTTAACAGCGCGCCCTTGCATTTTGCGGCGGGCAATCCGGCGCCCGAATCCTTCCCAGCCTCGGATTTCGCCGAGCTGACTGCTTAAAAACGACCAAATAACAGTTTAATAAAGATTGTCGTAACGAAAGTGTTTTAGGGGTTCAGGCAAATTCAGCAGTTGAACATTTAATCTTATAAGAAATGATGGTACTTATAATCTGCCGGCAGAAATTTTGGCTGACCAAAAGGAGTTAATCAAAAATCCGAAATACACATATAATCAGTTGGCATCAGAGATTGGAATTTCACGAAGAACTGTTTCACGAACCGTGGCATCCCTCGTTGAAAAAATATATTGAAAGAATCGGTAATCACAAGTCCGGATTCCGGAAAATAATCCGCTGATTTTTTATGAAGATGTACTGATAAATCAGAATTTGATGAGGCGACTAAATGATAGATATTACTACATGGATGAATGACTTTTTGCAAAAGTTAAACCATACATTTGGAAAACGTGTATGGTTTATTGGTTTACAAGGCAGTTATGGCCGTGGTGAAGCAACCGAAACAAGCGACATTGATATTGTTGTAATTTTGGATGAATTGTCTGCTATGGACATTCAAACTTATAATAATATGTTGAATACCGTTTCTCATAGGGAATTGATTTGTGGTTTCCTTTCAGGCAAAAAGGAAATTATGAATTGGGAGACATCTGACCTATTCCACTTTTGCCATGACACCACGCCAATTAAGGGAAACCTTGACGAGGTGATGGCGGTTGTTGACGAAACTGCTGTGAACAGAGCAATCAAAATCGGTGCTTGCAACATATTCCACGGATGTGTACACAATATGCTGTATGAAAAGAGCGAAGATATTTTGCGGGGGCTGTATAAATCGGCCTCTTTCGTTGCACAGGCAATTGCTTTCAAGCAAACAGGAAACTATATCAGCCATCAAAAAGAATTGCTCAAAGTTTTATCTGCTGATGAACGGATAATTGTTGAAACTTTCTTGAATTTGAAAAATGGCGGGATGGTAGATTTTAATATGATGTCCGAAACATTGTTTGCGTGGACAAAGC
>Ga0123335_1002518_pt1 | contig 27217 bp, 25 predicted proteins | sample BiotimSIPDNA_2_FD_89707 | JGI IMG/M metagenome (GOLD analysis project Ga0123335, IMG submission 89707) | Anaerobic biogas reactor microbial communites from Washington, USA - Biogas_R2 time_0 SIP DNA | ecosystem: Engineered > Bioreactor > Anaerobic > Unclassified | place: Washington, USA...
AGCGGGAAACCGCAAACTCACGAGCAGCACAGACGCCGGAGTTGTAGACCTGAAAAATCAGGTTTGCACTTCCGGCGTTTTTTGTTACTCACACAACCCCCTAAAGGGGGCAAGAAAAAAATACGCAACCCGAGCGGCAATCGGGGGAAAGGTAAAGAGAAATGACTGACACCCAAACGGGCACGAGAGAAGTCAAAGACAAACAAGAGCAAGTCGAACAAACTGGGAATGCCGGTGAATCTGGTGACGGCGCCAGCCAGGGCGGAAAGGCCTACTCGCAAGACGAACTGAACCGGATGTTCGCAGAACGGGCAAAACAGGCGGAAAGCGCGCTGTTGAAAAAGCTGGGGTTCGAGAGCGTCTCGGACGCAGAGAGCCTGGTGAAAGAGAGCAAAGAGCGCAAGGAAGCGGAAATGTCGGAACTGCAGAAAGCGCAGGAACGCGCGAAAGAGCTTGAGAAACAGCTGGCCGCGTCTGCTGAGCTGCAAAAAAACATGGCAACACTGGCTGACATTACTGCGAAAGCCGCGAAACTCGGGATCGTTGACCCTGACGCCGCGTTCAAGCTGCTCGATAAAGGGGCGATTGAATATGACGATGACGGGAAACCGAAGAACACCGAGGCGCTGCTGGTGGCGATGCTGAAAGAGCGTCCGTATCTGGCAGGCACAGGCTCAAGTGCGATGAATCCGGGGAAGAGTCGCACCTATACAAAGGACGAAATCGAGAAGATGAGTCCGGAGGACATTAACAAAAACTGGGACGCCATCAAATCTTTTCTGGAGCGTTCCGGAAAATAACAGAAAGGCTAAACAATGTCACTTGACAACTTTATTCCAACAATCTGGTCAGCCCGTTTGCTGGCTAACCTCAACGAAGCTCACGTGTACGCCGCGCTCTGCAACCGCGATTATGAAGGCGAGATCAAGAATGTGGGCGACACCGTGAAGATCAACGCCATTGGCCGCGTAACCATTGGCAGCTATGTCAAAAACACTAATATCACCGCAGCTGAAACCCTGACCGATGCACAAAGCACGCTCACCATCGACAAGGCGAAGTATTTCAACTTCCAGATCGATGACATCGACGCGGCACAGCAGAAGCCGAAGGTTATGGATGCCGCCATGCGCGAGGCCGCTTATGGACTCTCACGCGAGGTTGATACTGAGCTGGCGAAGATCCACACGTCAACTCCATCTAACAATAAGGTCGGAGGCGATGGAGCCAGCGCCAAACTCGGCGGCGTGCTGACTGTCGGGTCTGCCATGTATGACTATCTCGTTGACCTCAAAGTCAAATTGGACGAGAACAACTGCCCCGATGACGGGCAGCGCTGGGTGGTCGTTCCCCCGTGGGCTTACGGCTACCTGCTGAAAGATAACCGCTTTGTCAATGCCACCGAAACCGGCAATCAGATCCGCTCCAACGGTCTGGTTGGCAAGGCTGCCGGCTTCAACGTTCACATATCCAACAATGTGACCGATGACGGACAGTCCGTCAAGACCTACCGCATTATTGGCGGTCACCCAATGGCTGTCAGTTTCGCGGAGCAAATCAACAGTGTGGGGGCGACTCATCCACGTTGCCCGCCATCGTTACTGACTCTCCCCATTGCAGCCTCACCAGTGGGGAGGGCTATATGAGGCTGGATTTCTGTCCAATCTTTTAGCGCCACCCTGCACGCTTGCGTGAACCCCGTTTGCTGCTGGTTGATGAAAACAGGTTTCCACGAGGTTCGTTACAATAAAAGCAGGGTAATGACTTTATGATGTCTGTGATTACTAACTTTTGAGCTGGTTAGCCGTATTGTATATAAGAGAATTCTCAAAAGGAGTTTATGGAAGATACAATTGCAATACAGCGACTAAAAGAAGGGGATGCCAGCGGGCTTGAGTTTTTGGTTAACAAATACCAACTAAAAGCAACACAAGCAGCCTGGCTGATTGTCCGCGACCATCATGTCGCAGAAGATCTGGTTTGTCAGGGATTTCTGAAGGCTTATCAATCCATCCGACAGTTCAAAAATGAAGGGAGATTTCAATCCTGGTTCTTCCGCATTGTGGTGAATCTGGCCATCGACTACCTCAGGTCTCAGAAGCGTTTTGTTGACTATGAGACAGAAGAGCTTGAGAACGATCAAAGATTTGCCAGCGCTGAGTTATCAGTTGAGGAACAGCTCGAGCGAACCCAGACTATGGAAGAACTTGGAGCCGCTTTCAGAAAACTGGACCCGGAACAAAGGGCCGTGCTTGTGGCACGATACTTTTTGGGTCTGGGTGAGAAAGAAACGGCCGCGCAATTAGGCAAACCAGTTTCAACCATCAAATGGCGCAGGTTTACTGCCCTCAGGCAGCTGCGGCAGGCATTGATGGACGGTCTTAACAGCTCTGAAAGGAAGGAAAAACAGATATGAATCACATGAAACTTAAACAATATTTTGATGAGGAAGTATCCAAAGAAAGTTGGAACCACTTGTCGTTATGGAACAGGGTGGAGTCGAAATTGCCCCAAATGAAAAAACAGGCGCGGATCGGCGTTTCTCTGCGTGTTGCTGCCGCATTGGCATGTATTGCCGGGCTGATGGTAGCCTTTGTGGCTTTTACCCCGCCAGGACAGGCTTTCGCGCAGCAGGTCCTGCGTTTTTTCAACCGGGTTGAGCTTGAACAGGCCGCTGACCCGATCGCACCGGATGAATTGGTCAACATTGACGCTCAAGCGCCAGCGGTGGTTGTAGAGGTCAGCGAACCGCAAAACAACGCGTGCGAACATGTTTGGTGTACGGTACCACTGAACCTGGAAGAAGCACAGGCGTTAGCCGGATATGAATTGACGGTGCTTGACCCAATGCCTGAAGGGTTTGTGTTAGCCGGCGCACAGAATTTTAATCACACCGTATATGTCTATTACAGCAGCGAACACGGAGATCTGGTGCTTGTTCAGACTCCATTAGAGCTGGCGACCTCACCGCTAAAAAATATCGGTTTGCATGCCAATGTAGAGAGCCTGACGGTGAATGGTTATCCGGCTGAGTTCGTGAAGGGTGATTGGGCTTCGGTTGGCGATGATTTTCATGCCGAATGGGTCACAACGAGTGAAGTGAAAAGCTTACGCTGGCAGACAGAAAGTCTCAGCATGGAGCTGATGGCAGTCCCTAACAAAACCATTGGCAGGGGTTTTGATATCACGAAAGAAGAAATGCTCTCGGCGACCGCTAATCTTTCCTTCGCCATGGCTAAAGATATTTTACCTGCACTGAACCAGGAGAGTCTGGAAAACGCCGAACTCAGAGCGGGATATAAGGCAGCATCTCCGCAATTCCTGCCTGAGGGGTATGCCTTTAAATTCGCTAATTATGACGCAAATTCCAACAGCCTCTGTCAATATTACGCTTATGGGCCTAAACAATATCAGAGCCTTTATATTGCCCAGAGCCCGACAGGCTGGCAGAAAGAGCAGATCATTAGTCATACGGGCGAATTCATGGGAAAAGTGTACGACCGTATTGTTAAAGAAGAAGATGTTCAGTTGGGCAGCGAATATGTCGCAAATTATGTCAGCACCGGCATCCGCAATAACGCCGTCTGCTCCCAGGGAGATTACAGGCCTAATACGGGCATTGTATTCGAAGCCAATGGGATGCACTATGGAATTTTCAGCTGGGGAAAAATCGATGAGTTCTCGAATGTCATCACGACTAAAGCTGAGATGATCAAGATGGCCGCTGGCTTGTTAGGCCTCGAGCAGGATGAAACGATCGTGGATACTGAGAAGTTTAAATCTCACGCGGCTGCTGAGGAATATCTTGGCATTGTGGTGCCCTTCCCGACTAAGATGGTCCGGGATTATTTCTTCACCGAGATCGACGTTTTGAACTACGAGTTTGACGGTCAGGATGACTACATCACGAAAGTGTCAACTTTATTCCTCGGCCCAGATTCCGGGCTGCCGTGGATGGACTACATCCGAGTTGGTCAGGAAATAAACTTTGCCTTTGACTTGGACACTTTTAGAGATATAGGATCCGGAGACGACAAGGAAGTCAAGGTATGGGGACACGATGCGATTTACGGGGAGAGTGTTTGGCAGATTCCTGACTCAAACGGATTAGAACAATGTGAGAATTGGCTGTACTGGATGGATGGAAATACGCTCTATTCCATCAGGAGCAATGGCGGACAGAGAATCTCAGAGGAAGTTATTCTTCAAATAGCTGAGAGCATGAGACCATAAAAATTATTCAGGAGAACAAAAGAACCCCCTACAAGACGGGGGTTCTTTTCGATGTCAGGATATTGAGGTGTTTGAGATTAACGGTCAGTCGTTATCACCAAAGAAGAGCTGTTTCCAGACTTCCCAGGTGTTCATCTGAGCACGTTGAGGCTTCATTTCGGGGGTGGGGGTGGTTTTAAGTGAACCACCAGGAACAATGATAATCGGGATGTCGCCTTCATTGATCATGCGGGCTTTTTCCCGCGCCCACTCTTCGAGGGCGCGGGCTGAGTTGGCATAGACGATTTCGGCTTCTACTTTGACCTTGGTCTGTTCCAGTTCGAATTTCTGGGTTTTCAATTGACGTTCCTGCCGATCCAATTGGAGCATGACAGTCATGCGACTGTTGAAGTCCATCATCATAAAGACCAGCACAGCCAGAGCTACCACCAAAAGCAAGCGCTTATTTGCCCATTTGATGGCTTTCAATTTATCCAGAATGGTTTTCATATACTGGAGATGTTGCAAAAATCATACCAGAAGGGTGTTAAAGGTGGTTTTTGGCTATTCGATTAATTTGGCCATGGTAAACTCATCAATGAACTTGCCATCGACAACAACGGCGTATCGCAGTGTGCCTTCGAGCACAAAGCCGGCTTTCTGATAAACATGGATGGCTGCCTCATTTGGGGCCATCACCACCAGCTCCATGCGTTTAACATTGTTTTGTCTCGCCCATTGATCAAGATGAGTGAAAAAAGTTGTGGCAATGCCCCGGTTCTGATAAGCTTTAAGCACGCCAGTAACGACATAAACTGAGTGCTGCGTGCGCGCCAGCGCACCGCGACGGGCTGAGAGATATCCGACCAATTTGTCATCTTCGACAGCTACTTCGAAAAAATCTCGTCCCTGAAGAACTGGACGGATAACTTCTTCGACGGGGCCGAGGTCTTTCTTGCGTTCGCCGGCCTCATAGAGCATGAATTTTGTTTCATTGTCGAGCTGCGTCTGAAGCTCCCACAATGCGTCGACATCTGAGATGGCAACTGATCTGAATTCCATAGTGCGCCTTTCTAGATAAGGGACACTATTATAATCGATTGAATAAAAGATTAACGAACGATTAATGAGCAGTTTTTGTGAGCAGATTTCCCTTTTTATTTAGTTTTCTCTTCTTGAAAAGGGGCGAAAAAAGACGTATTTCACGTCTTTTCTGGCCAGGATGGTTGGATGCCGAAGGAGAGATTTGAACTCTCACGAGCGCTGTGCTCACTACGCCCTGAACGTAGCGCGTCTGCCAGTTCCGCCACTCCGGCAATAGGTTATTATTCTATCCAATCTGCTCAATTTGTCAAACCCAATTCAGCCTCGCTGCGCTCGCCAGCTTCCCCCACCGGGAAGCCTCGTGAGCCCAGCCTTAATCAATCTCATGCCTGTTTGGTCGGCTTCCACCCGACCTATATGATTCATCATACGTGGGTTGAGTTGAACGGCCGCGTATATCATATGATTCCCATCTTTCGGAGCGCACTCCACCACCCACTTTGGTTGGCAACTTCTGCGCTGAAGTTCTGCTTCAGCAGGTTATCCGCCTTTTCGGGCCTCAGATCGGCTCTTGTCGTCGGTGGATGCCACTTTCAACCCCGTCTGGCTTCCATCTCCTCCGCTTTCATCAGGTGGCGTACCCGTGTCCTGCAAATGTTCAACCTCCTGGTTTCAGGCTGGCTTGTAGATAACACTTAACACAACACAATACCCCTGCTCAAAATGGATTAAGTAGTGGTTAAAAATTTTTCATTTATTCTTCGGGGTTATTTTGGCTTCACTGCATAAACGATGCAAGAACCCAGTAATGTACTTTGATTATCTTCATAAGGAAAGTGCTTATTCAGAAACTTCTTTAGGTCTGCAATATTATCAGGTGGTGGCACTCTCTTCATAATAAACATATCACCACCGAAATCACGCGGCCCTGTAATACTAACCAAAGATCTATATAAACCAGAAGCTGATTCCACAACATCTTTAACATTCCAACCACTGCCAAAAGGCAAGATAAAAGTTTTGGGACATTTCCCAAGATTTTGACATATTATCTCGTATGACTCACGCAACTCTATATCTATGCCTTTTCTGTCTAAGTCTTTAAGACTGTAGTGATGTGTAGAGTGGCTCGCTATCTCAATCCCAGCTTTATCTATTTCTTTAAAGTATTCCCAAATAACGGGGTTTTGAACAAAAGTGTCTGGAGTATAAGAAACGACACCAACTGTAAGGACTAATCCATGGTCAATAAAAACCTGAATCATATCCATAAAAGCGCTTCTTAACCAGGCCCCGCTAAGATCATCTATAGAAACTAAAATAGCATTACTTGGCGGACATTTTCCCTGATCCCACAGATCGTATACTTGACTATATGTCATAGTAATATACCCGTCAGAAATAATTTGGAGCGCAAGTTTTTTCATTAAAACACTACCAAAACGTGAATGAAGCATTATACTTGCAGGAGTAGGACATGATAATTCCTGAGCGTATACAGTCTTGGTATCAATTAATATTAATGGGCTAATGACCAAAAATATAGTCAAAAACAAGAACAAAATTCTTTTCATCTTCTTTTCCCTCTCTTTCTCCCATTAATATATAGATGTAATTTTTTAGTATATATCCCAATACTTCACATTCTATAGGATATTATGAAAACATATTATCACCAAGACAGCGCTAAATCAAATGGATAAGTTTTGGATATTAATTAAGCTTGAAAAAGAATTACCCTTTAATTGCCTATGCCACTAAGATCAAATGCGGTGTAGATAGCAAAGTCAAAGATATCTGGAACATATGAATATAGCCAAAGCGATTGTTGCATCACAGTGACTTGGACTCCCAATACATCAGTCAGGCTTATCTTAATCTGTTGCGGGATCAGGAGTGTCAGATCAGTATGAGCCGCAGAGGCAACTGTTATGACAATGCCGGTATGGAGAGCTCCTTCGCGACGTTGAAAGCGGAGTGTGCAACAGAACATTTGAGACGAGACAGGAGGCGAGGAGTGCGCTATTTGAACACATAGAAACTTGGTACAATCGTCAAAGACGGCATTCAAAGCTGGCTTATTTGAGCCCAATGACGTATGAAATGAGGGGGCTGCTGTCCAATAAACCAGCACCACCCCAGTTATGTGGGTTGGGTGGAACGACCACATATATTATCTGACCTCTATCTTCTGGAGCGTAACCCAACACATCGGCTTGTTGACATGGACCTTCGCAGACACACCAAACCACCCCCTTCAGTCTCGCTGCGCTTGCCAGAGGCAGACCCAAAAGTCAAAGTCAGGATTTTGCATCCCCACTTTCAGGTCTTTTTTTGCCATTATTTTGGGAATGCACTGCTTTTTATAGGTTAAAAACATTGCCCCCACTTTTAGCGAATTTTTTTCTAATTCAGGCTTTTGGGTCAGCCTCCTCGTGAGCATATTTTTGAGTTGGTCAAAACGCATCGCGACAGGATACTATAAAGTGACTAACGAAAATAATACATCTGAGTAGTAGAAAGCTTCATCGAAAAAACAAGAAAATCACATTTTGTTTAGCCAGGGTTGCTCATTTAGATGCGAATATCCTGGCATGATTTGCTCGACCTCCGAACGCGGAGGCGAGTGAAGGTTTGCAGCTTCTAAACCACGCAACGGCGCACAAGCAACTTTTTGGCATGGAAATTGCTACCTATTTTCTGATGAGAATCCGATCTGTTTATCACGCATGTGGCGGGTTGAAGAAAGCCAGTCTGGGCGTCTTTTTTACGCTGGCAGTATTTTTGAGCGCCTGTTACTGGCCGATACATCAATATAATCCATGGCAAGTTTCAGAAACAAACACACAAGCTGAAGGTGAGTTTCACACGTTGGTGGCGACCCCAACCTTGAGCAGCGACGTTTCGCTTCCCGCGCGAACTTCAATCGCGATAACCCCGACAGCTTGGGTGGCGCCTAAGATAACCTCAACTCTGGCGGCAATGGCGCCAACGCCAACCCCGAGGGCTGCCATCGAATTGCCCCCCCTGCGTACCACTGAGACAATTTATACGGTGCAGTCAGGCGATTCGTTAGCCAACATCGCGTTAAGACACCAGGTCTCTGTAAATCAGCTGCTTGAAGCCAATGACGTGAAAGACCCAAACCTGATATCTGTAGGACAGGTGCTGAAAATTCCTCCCTCCAGCGCCAATGAAATGGCTGGAAATCTGATTCTGGTGCCGGATTCTGAACTGGTTTATGGACCTGACGTTAAAGATTTTGATATTGAGTCTTTTATCGCTCAATTCAACGGGGTCTTGAAAGGGTATAAGCAGGTAGATGATGAGAATTACGAGCTGACCGGCCCCGAGGTCGTGCGCCGGGTGGCTGAAGAGAATTCTTTTAACCCGCGCCTGTTGTTGGCTTTACTGGAATTCAAGAGCGGATGGCTGACCCAGGAATCCCCATCTGGTTTTGATGAAATCGATCCGCTGGGATTGCGCGCGATTGACCGCAAAGGGTTATATAAACAGCTCAGCTGGATTGCGAATGAAGTGATGCGCGGCTCGGCTTTCTGGAAGGCGCGGGCTTTATCGGTCTGGACGTTGGCTGATGGCAGTGTAATGCGCATTGATCCGCAGCTAAACGCGGGAACTGCCGGACTGCAATACGCGTTGAGCCTGTTATTTGACAAAGAGCAATTTAAGCAAGCGATCGGTAAAGAGGGCCTGTTGAAAGTTTATCAGACCTTATTTGGCGATCCATTCGCGTTTACCAATGATCATCTGGTGCCAGCGGATTTGAAACAGCCTGAGTGGATGCTGCCTTTTGAAACTGGGGACGAGTGGTTTTATACTGGCGGTCCGCATTGGGGATGGGGCTCTGGTTCACTTTGGGCAGCGATCGATTTCGCGCCGCCCAGCCCAGATGATGAATATGGCTGTTTTGAGAGCCGCGCGCCGGTACTCGCGGTCGCAGACGGCAGGGTCGTACGCTCAGGGTTTGGATCTGTCGTGCTCGATTTTGATGGCGATGGATTGGAGTCCACCGGTTGGAGCCTGCTTTACATGCATATTGCCACACAGGACCGTGCAGCATTGGGAGTGGAGGTTAAGCAGGGTGATTTGATTGGCTACGCCTCGTGCGAAGGAGGTATCTCGACCGGCACGCACATCCATTTGGCGCGTAAATACAATGGCGTATGGATCCCGGCGTATGGCGACAGCCCCTTTGTTTTGGGCGGTTGGGTCATCAGCAGCGCCGGTTCAGTTTATGATGGTTATATGGAGAGAAATGGAGAGACCATTGAGGCATACAATGGCCGTGCCGATTTCAACACGATCCGGCGATAGAAAATCGCGGCGTGTGCGTGCTTCGACACGACGTCGACTCCGTCGGGAGAGATTGATTCTTTTTACCATTCTGACGGTGCTTTTAGCATGCGGCGTTACCGCAGGGATTATGAAATCGCCTAAGAAGGTGAGCGCTTCCGAATCGATAAACCTGCCCCCAGCGCAGCCAACCGCCGTGACTGCGGAAGCGCCGACAGCGATTTCGCTGCCGACGCCATTGCCCAGCGCCACGAGTGTGCCAATTGAGGCGCCCGAAGAACCTGTTATCGAGGACGCCCCGGCGCTATTGCCGACTCAGGTACAACCGGCCGTGAAGCCTGAGGATGCGCCCATCCCTTATTACGCCCAGAGCGGGGACAGCATCGGCGTGCTGGCAGTGCGTTTTGGGGTTGAATTGAGTGAAATTACCTCAGCGCTGCCATTGCCAGAGGAAGGATTCATCCCCGAAGGGCAGCTGCTTTTGATCCCTGATCGCCTCAAGGAAACAAGCGATACGCTGAAACTCTTCCCTGACAGCGAAGTGGTAAACTCGCCTTCGGCTGTCGGCTTCGATGTGGACAGTTTCATTGCCGAGGCAGGAGGATATTTGGCAAGCTATTCGCAGGATGTTTATAGCATTGGCACGATCAGCGGCACGGAAATCATAAAACGGATTGCCATGGAGTTCTCAGTTCATCCACGCTTGCTGCTGGCGCTGCTTGAATATGAATCGGGTTGGGTTTACGGTAATCCTGTCACAAAGCAGGCAACCAATTATCCTCTCGGCTTTGTTTTGGAGGGACATTTAGGCTTGTATAGACAGCTGGTTTATGGAGCAGGCCTGTTGGGCAGCGGCTATTATGGCTGGAGGGAAGGCACAACAGTCGCGCTGCAATTTCCGGATGGTGAGAAACTGCGTATGGCAGCCAACCTGAACTGCGGGACGGTTGGCTTAATGTCATATTTTGCCCAAAAAGAAAATCGGAATGAATGGAGCAATACGCTCTATGGCGAGCATGGTTTTTTGGCTACATATGAGGCGATGTTTGGCAACCCCTGGTTGACTGCGCAGTCGTTTGAACCCTTGTTTACTCCTGATCTTCTGCAGCCGGAACTGATTCTGCCGTTTGAACCGGGGGTGACTTGGTCTTATACTGGCGGGCCGCATGCGGCCTGGGGTGCGGCAGAAGTGCGGGCGGCACTTGACTTCGCACCGCCCAGCGAGGATGTGGGCTGTTTACCGAATCGTGAATGGGTTGTGGCATCAGCGGCAGGTTTGGTCGTGCGGTCCGAGAATGGGGTAGTCGTTCTTGACCTGGATGGGGATGGCATCGAGCAAACTGGCTGGAACTTGGTTTACCTGCACATCAGCACCACTGGCCGGGCAAGGCTGGGAAGCTGGTTGAACGCCGGCGATCGCGTCGGGCACCCATCCTGCGAAGGTGGGCGCTCCACAGGGACACACCTTCATTTCGCGCGTAAATATAACGGTGAGTGGGTACCGGCGGAAGGTCCGCTGAGTTTTGACCTGGAGGGCTGGAAGGCCAAAGCGGGGATCAATATTTATCAGGGTTGGCTGATTAGGGGTGAAGAAATCATCCGCGCAAATCTATGTGGAACGGCGACCTCGCATGTTTCGCGCACGCAATAATTAATTTTTCAGGCTATGGTATAACCATCACTTGACCCCCGTAATCATTGGGGACAAGGTATGAAAAAATTATTGTTCTATAAAATGACCCTGGCGCTGTTGGTATTGACGTTGATCACCGGTTGCGCTTCAGAAAGACCTGTTTATATCGTTGCCCAGCAAAAAACGGCTGAGGCGATCGGGCAGCCGACTTCGACGCCATTCGCGGAAAGGCCAGTTTACGCTCCGGGAACGATCGTAGATTACATTGCTCAAAGCGGAGATACCCTGCCGCTGCTGGCGGCGAGATTTGGTTCGAGCGTTCAGGAAATCCGCATTGACAACCCACAGATTCCGGATGACGCGACCAGCATGCCGCCCGGTTTCCCGATGAAAATGCGGATCTATTACAAACCATTCTGGGGATCGCAATATCAGATTATTCCGGACGCGGCTTTTGTCTATGGCCCTGACGCGATTGACTTTGACCTGAGAGCTTTTCTCGATTCAACCCCCGGGTGGTTTAAAACTTCTGAGACTTATTTTCAAGACGAACATCGTGACGCTGCAGAAGCCATTCGATGGCTTTGCGAGAATTACAGCCTGAACCCAAAGATGCTGTTGGCCCTGGTTGAGTTTCAGACTGGGGCGTTATCAAACCCGGTACGCCAACCGGAGTTAGAAAACAGCTTCATGGGGTTTCGGAATTACCATCGCGGAGTATATCTGCAGCTTTCTTTCATCAGCAACCTGCTGAATGACGGTTATTACCGTTTCAGAACCGGCGACCTGTTAAGGATTGACCACCTGGACGGCAAGCTCGAAAATGTAGACCCCTGGCAAAACGCAGCGACAGTCAGCCTGCAAAACTATTTCTCGCAATTGTTGGATGGGGACGATTATCAATTCGCTATCGGTCCGGATGGATACGCCAAGACCTTTCAAAGGCTTTTTGGAGACCCCTGGCGGCGCAACACGACGGTGATTCCGGGCAGTTTGCGTCAACCCGAACTGATTTTGCCGTTCAGATCAGGGGCCACTTGGGCATATACCGGAGGACCACACACAGGTTGGGGGACGTTGAGGCCTTACGCGGCGATTGACTTCGCTCCGCCAACAGAGTCGCAGGGGTGCGTGCCGACAAATGAATCCGCGGTCGCTGTGGCGGACGGGATTGTGGCGCGGACTGATGTGGGCACGATTATGCTTGATTTGGATGGTGATGGCGATGAACGTACCGGATGGGTGATTTTGTATCTTCACCTGTCTGAGACCGGACGTCTGAAGGTAGGTACGCGAGTGAAAAAAGGAGATCCGTTGGGAAAGCCGTCTTGCGAGGGTGGTATCGCGACGGGAACTCACCTGCATATCGCGAGAAAATATAACGGGGAGTGGATCCCAGCGGTGGGTTACCTGCCTTTTAATCTGTCAGGATGGGTGCCGGTTGAGGGAAATCGCGCTTACGAGGGCACTTTGGTGAGGGGCAATGAAGTGAGAGTGGCGAGCGTAAAGTCTGACTCAGCCAGCCTGATCTCGTCGGATTAACGTCACAGCAGCCGCTTCTTGTCAAATCTCAATTGTAAAAATAGGCGTCTCGCCGAAGCACAGCCGGGGCCGCCTCGCAGGGAGTTTTATTCCACCGCACAGATATATCAAAATGGACGACCCTCAGATCGTCCATTCTTGTCAGTGTGAGTCTTTCTTACAGGCCTAAATCATGCGGATTGACAGCTGAACCATTGTATTTGATCTCGAAGTGCAAATGTGGGCCCGAGGAGTTGCCTGTTGAGCCCATATAGCCGATTACCTCGCCAGCATTGACAGCTTCGCCGCATGCTTTTGTGATGCCGTTTTCCAGCAGGTGGCCGTAGAGGCTGAGATAGCCATTGCCATGGTCAATGACGACTGTATTGCCGTACCCTCGGGTTGACCATCCGGAGTAGATAACCACGCCGCTGTCTGCCGCGAAGATGCTGTAGCCGGAACGCCCAGCGTAGTCAAGGCCGTTATGGGTCGGCGGGGTGAACTCATAGCCTGAAATCCAATGCTCTGTAGTGGGGAATTGCCAGGCGCCGGTGCCGACCTGCCAGGCAGTGCTGTTGCAGGCAAAAATGCCCAGATAAGATACATTGGGATGGTTGCCGACACCATTGTCAGTCGTCGAAACCGGAGAAGCCCAGGTAACAGGAGGACGCGTTCCACCAGGAACGAAGAGCATGGAACCTTGTCGGATCGTTGGATGAACAGGATCGAGCAACGCCTCGGGAGCGATCTTGTTGAGCGGCTCGTTGAGGATTTGGCTGCGCTCAACTTTATAGAACTCTGAGATGACATCCATGCTTTCGCCTTTGATGTAGCCATGCAGGGTGCCGTCTCGAGGCAAAATGAACAGCCTCTGGCCAGGAAAGATGCCGTCTGGAGTGTCGCCAATCAGATAACGGTTGGACCATAAAACTGTTTCAGGCGTGAGGCCAAATTTATCCGCGATGGTAAACAGAGTGTCGCCAGACTCGGTCATGTAGGTTTCGATGCCCTCACGAGGGGCTGCGCTCCCTGATTGCTTTGCCTCTGGTAGTGAACGTAAGAAAGCGCGCGCGGCATAAGTGAGCAATCCATCCGCGGTTAAGGTCTCAGGACGGGTGCCTCCGGGAATGATGAGCATCGTGCCAGCCTTAATATTAGGGAGGCTTAAATCGCCCAATTCCGCGCGGTTAAGATGATTGGGCGGATAGTCGATAATCGCGTCAGGCGTGACGCCAAAATATTCAGAAACGCCATTCAGGCCATCACCGGCGTGCCACTCGTAATAGACGCCGTCAACCGGCAAGATATAAATCGTACGGCCCGACACAAATTCCTTCGGGTCTGAACCGATGCCGTTGAGGTTGAAATTGCCCCAATAGATGGTTTCGGGCGCCAGGTTGAATTTGTCGGCGACTGAGTAAATTGTGTCGCCTTCCACCATCGTGTAGCTGATCACCTCGCTGCGCGGCGTTGTTGTGGGTATGATGGCGGTTTCGGGAATTGGCGTCAACTCTGGGGAGGTTGTCAGTGTGGGTTCAAAATGACTGACAACCGGGTCATACATGGGTTGTGTGCTGGTGGGGGTCGGTAGAACCGCTGGCGCTGATTTGGGGCTCACCAGCCAATAAACCAGCAGGAACAAGGCAACCAGGATTAGCCCAAGCGCAATTAGATAACCAGTTTGTCTGAACCAGGGTTGAGGGCTGGGCGCCTCAGGCAACTGGTCAGAGTGAATAGGATCCAACTCGTCTGATGTTAGATCGGCAGATGATGGTTCGACGGGCAAGTTATGTTTTTTAGTCATATTTACTCCGTTTGGCATGTTAATCGCAAACTACTCTCTCGTCAAGTTTCAGAAGAAAAGGGATTGAAAGGAAGTTATTGCTTGAAGAAACTGTCGGTGATTGATTTGATATCAGCCGATGAGTGGCGGCTGATTGCCGTGAAAAAGTCGTCACGGGTGGAAATTTTGTAGGTGTTGGTGATGGCATAATCCTTAAGAAAAGCAAAAAAAGCCTCATCGCCAATTGTGTTGCGCAGTTCCTGCATAAAGATGGCGCCCCTTAGGTAAACAGCAAGACGGTAAGGTTCGTAGCCACCCGGAGTTTCAATATCACTGTTGACATAGCCTTCGGGCGACCAGCCGTGGATGCGGTTACGCCACCACCAGTCCACGAGATCGGGATAATAACGCTCATAGTAAAGCAGTTCTCCGTAGGTGCAGAGCGCTTCATCCAACCAAGGCTCGCGGGCCTGGTCATTGCCGACCTGGCTGTAGAACCACTGGTGCAGGATTTCATGCGGAGCTAACATGGCCAGGTTGGTCTTGGGCCCATTATAAAAGTCAAAAACTCCGTAGCTGATCATCACCATGCCATCCATCTCCATGTTGTGGAGGTAGTCGGCGACGACAATGGAAATCAGCGGCCGCGGATAGGGGTAAAAGAGCTCGCCATAAAGTTTGATGGCATTGACGCCAAGCTCAAGCACGTCTTTGCCGGTCTTTTGGTTGTTAATGAAGCTGTAAGAACGCACGGTCACGCCGCCTTCGGTGACTTCATTGATGAAATAGCTGTCGCTGATGGAGAATGAGAATCCGCGAGTGAGTTCCATGTGGTAGCGATAATCGCCCGATTTTTCTTCGCCGAGCATCGGCGAGCTGGCAGCCACCTCGATCAATTCTGGATGGTCTGTGAGGCGCAGGTGGACGTCGAAGTTAGCTGATTCGTTGACGATGTTTTCACCAACCGGCAGGGAGACGTGGTCATAAACTGGCTCATGAAAGATCCAACCTGTGCCGGGTTTGTAAGGGGGAATGAAGGGGTAAAAATTGGTCAGGTTGGTTTGCTGATCAGAGGCGCCAAAAGTCCAGGCGCCATCGTCCCGCGTGAATTGAGGCATGACCAAACGGTACATGATGCGGACGCGGGCCTGAGCGCCAGACGCCAATGGCTGGTTCAGCTTCAGGCTGGTATTCAAGCCGGATTCTTCGATTTGAGCTGTTGGGGAAACCTCCAAACTCTTTTGAAGGTAGGTGCCCGGAAAATAGCGGGGCGGGACCCGTAAGAGAATGTCGTCGAGAGGCTGACCAGTGTTATTTGTGTAAGTGATCGTTTGGGTGATATCGGCATACTTTGAATAGTAATTGAGAACGATATCCAAATTGTATTCAGGCACATCCGCAGGGATCTCAAACCTGACGGGCTGCGTGGATGGCTCGGCAGTTTCAGCCGGCAGCGGAACATCCGGTGCGGAAAGCGTCGAAACCTGGATGAGAGGTTCGGGCAGCGGCCCTTCAGGCGTTTTGGCAGCTTTTGGGGTCAGCGCGCAGCCGGTGATTGAATTCCCAAGCAGGCACGTCAGAGCGATTAAAATAGAGAGACGTTTTGTTAAATTCGTAAACATCTCAGTCATTCTACCAGATTTAAAAGAATGCCATTTTGAGTTTTATAGGCAAAAAAGGGTAAAAAGTGGAAGAAGCGAGCAAGAAACAAGGCATGAGAAATTTTTTGTTAATCTGGGTCGGACAGGTGTTTTCACTGATTGGCTCTTCGATTACCAACTTCGCGCTTGGAATTTGGGCGTGGGAAAAAACTGGCCAGGCGACCCCCTTAGCTTTGACACACCTGTTTTATATGCTGCCGATGATGCTGCTTAGTCCGCTGGCGGGGGTCTGGGTGGACCGCTGGAATCGTAAACTTGTGATGGCGATCAGCGACACACTAGCTGGAATCGGCACCCTGATGATGTTAGTGATGTTATCTATTGGGAGGCTCGAACTTTGGCATCTTTATCTGGCGGCTGTATTAAATGGGATTGGCGGTGCTTTTCAATGGCCGGCGTATAGCGCGGCTATCTCAATGATGGTGCCAAAGCATCAATATACACGGGCAAATGGTCTGATCTCACTGGCAGAGTCGGGAACGAGCATTCTCGCACCGCTACTTGGCGCGTTGATGATCTCGACCATCGGGCTCAACAGAATTTTCATCGTCGACTTGATAACCTTAGCTGTTGCGCTGCTTTGCCTGTTGATTGTCAAAGTCCCGAACCCGAGCAAAAAAACGGTGGGAAGAGACGTAACAGCTTCGTTTTGGCAAGAGTTGGGATTTGGCTTTCGGTTTATCTTCGAACGAAAACCGCTGTTGTACCTGCAGTTGGGATTCTTTTTGATCAACCTGGTGGCCAGTATCGCCGGCCCGCTGTACGTGCCAATTATTCTGGCTAAGAGCGGGAATAATGCCACTTTGTTGGGCTACGTGCAGTCTATTTCGGCTGTTGGCGGATTGTTGGGCGGTTTGACGCTGACGGCTTGGGGAGGTCATAAACGTAAGTCAAAAACAGTAGTTCTTGGGTGGACGGTGACGGGTGTCTTCGCGATGCTGTTTGGGTTGGCTAAGTCACCTCTCATGTGGATAGTCGCCCAATTTATGGAAGTGTTCAGTATTCCGATTCTCAATGGCGCGAATCAGGCGATCTGGATGGCGAAAGTTGACCCAGCCGTGCAGGGTAGAGTCTTCTCGATTCGCCGGCTGGTAGCTCAGGTAAGCATTCCGCTCGCGCTGTTGATTTCCGGCCCATTAGCTGATAAAGTGTTTGAACCAGCGTTTAAGACTGGGGACAATTGGTTGGCTGCGGTTTTTAAGCCCCTGGTTGGGCTCGGGCCTGGTTCGGGGATGGCGGCGATTATGCTGATGACTGGTGGGGTAGGATTGTTGGTCAGCCTGGCGGGGTGGATGAATCCGTTGGTTCGCAATGTTGAAACGCTCCTTCCGGATCATGACGAAGCAAGTCTCTAACAGGCGCTTTCGTTGGGCCTTTAGGAGGCGATTGAGATTACCTTGGCAGATAATTCGCCAGAACCTCAACAGGCACACTGATTTTGATACACTAGTTAAAAACTCAGTCTCTCGAGACTGAGTTTACGCAGGCAAAGAAGGGAAAATGAGCTGAAGCCCATTCAAGCTCGCGAATCGTGATAATCGACGAAATATTGGCCGTTTTTGACATCATGGCAATACACTGGCAATACTTGGTCTCAGAAAGCTCAACAGCGCGTTCGACATCTTTGCGGTTGATACTGCGGCCGGTGACGATGTATTCGAAAGCCATATCGGTGAAGACGTGCGGGTGTTCACTGGCAGACTGAACTATTACCCTGACTTCAAAACCAGTGAAATCAACTTTCTTTTTGCGCAAAATCGAGATCACATCCATACCCGTACAGCCTAACGTGCCCATCGCAAGTAATTCGGTGGGTCTGAAACCACTGTTTTGGCCACCTGCCTCTGCTGAAGAATCCATAACGACTTTAAAACCGGTTGTCGCTGTAGCTTCGAAGGCCATGCCGCCTTGCCAAGTTACTTTCGCTTCCATTTTTCCTCCTCGACCAGCCTGGCCGAATTGTTTCGGTTTATCAGGTAAAAGCGCCTGACTGTGTTTTTTTACAAGACTGACAGACCAGGTTTAACATGCTGTCGTATTCCACAGGTCCCCCGCCGCAGAAGGGGCAAGGCTTGCCATAACGCAGACGAACACCCGGTTTGTCAAGACAAGGACCTATCATCGCATATTGACTGAACAGAGACAGTACAAGCGGATGATCATCATATTCGTCATGTAGTTCTTCGTCACTCATCGGAAACCCCTGGCGAATCCAATATCAACAAAAACGAATTAAATCCTCTTTAAAATTATACCCAGTTATTTAAAATGTCTGTCAAGCAACCTCAGCAAGCGGCCAGGTGGGCTGAACATCAAAATTGAGTTCGTCAGCCTGACCTTCGATAAGATGATAATAGGCCGCGCCGGCAATCATGGCAGCATTGTCAGTACACAGACTGATAGCGGGAATGTGCACCTTATATTTGGTCTGTGAGCAGAAAGCTTCGCGCAGCGCTTTGTTGGCGCTGACACCGCCGGCTACAATAATCTCCGCTGCTTTAAACTCACGCGCAGCGTCCATGGTTTTGTCAAAGAGGGTTGCAACAACGCCAGCCTGGAAGGATGCGGCAATATCGGCCACGGGGACGTCTTTATTGCTGGCTTTAATTTCCTCAACTGTGCGTAAAACGGCAGTCTTAAGACCGCTGAAGCTGAAATTCCATGGCTCTGACAGACGCGCTTTGGGGAAGTTGTAAGCGGAAGGATTGCCTTCGGCAGCCGCTTTTTGGATGGAAGGGCCGCCCGGATAGGTCAAATTGAGCAGGCGGGCGACTTTATCGAAAGCCTCGCCGGCTGCGTCATCGATCGTACCGCCCAGGTGCTGATAATTAAGATGGCCGCGCATCAATACCAGCTCGGAATGACCGCCGGAAACCAACAGAGCAATTAACGGAAATTTAGGCTCCATAAGCGGTTTTGAGTCAGCCTCATACAGCCAGGCGGAATAAAGATGACCTTCAAGGTGGTTGATACCAATGATTGGCAAGTTGGCTGTCATTGCCATGGCTTTGGCAGTGTTAACGCCAACCACCAATGACCCGGCCAACCCCGGGCCACGTGTGACAGCAATGGCATCAAGGTCTCGAAGCTGCATATATGCTTGCTGAAGCGCATCCTGAATGACCGTGTCGATGACCTTTATATGCTCGCGTGAAGCCAGTTCGGGGTAGACGCCGCCAAATTTAGCGTGCAGGTCAACCTGACTGGCAATAACAGAGCTGTGAATGACGCGTCCGTCTTCAACGACAGCCGCGGCTGTTTCGTCGCAGGAAGATTCAATCCCCAGGATGCGCAAGCTTTTCTTCTTCATCTCAGCCTCCCGCCATCGGCATCACCAGGTCAAGCGGGAAATCAACAAATGTGTGGAAGGTTCCATGTTCATCGATGTAATAGGTATCTTCAAGGCGAATGCCATAACCCCGGTCAGGATAGTAGAGGCCGGGTTCGATGGTGATCACTGAGCCGGGCTTGAGAATGTGAGTGGGGTCTTCAGGTCGTCCGCAGGCTGGTTTTTCATGGACGTTGAGACCAACTCCATGCCCAAGGCTGTGAACATATCCATTTTCAACCTTGAGGTTCTGGCGGATGGTTTCATGACCCATTGCTTCAAAAAGATCACATGTACGATTTTGATAGTCGTGGAAGTTTACCCCTTGTTTGAGCTCAGAAACAACAGTGTTATAGGTCTTAAACACATCGTCGTAGGTTTTTTGGACCTCATCGGTGGCGTAACCAAGCGACCATGTGCGTGTGAAGTCATAAAAGTAGCCGCCGCCTTTTTCGGCAGGGAAGATGTCGTAGACAATGGTTTGACCAAGTTTGATTGGGTCTGAGGCGGTGCCTTCGGAGTGGGGAACTCCGGCATCTCTTCCAATAGCGAAAATGGTCTTCTCAGGCGTTTCCGCGCCATACTCAGCGATCCAAAGGCTGATTCTGGTTTTCACGTCACCAATTGTCAGTGGGCTACCATTTGTTTTGACAAGGGTTTCGTTTTTAACCTTGTGACCGACCAGAAAATCAAGTGTATTCTGGACGACGCGCACGGTGAGCTTGCCCATCTGGCGGATGCGCTCAATTTCATCCGGGCTTTTGGTGGCTCTGGCTTCGAGCATGATCGTGTCGGTAACATCACCGCTGAACTCGACTTCCGGCAACAATTCCTGTAAGCGTTTGACCAGTGAATAGAACGGTCCGACCTCACGTGAACCATAGAGGATAACCTTTCCACGGGTTATCCCCGCATCGATCATCATCTGGCGATAGCGCAGGGCAATGGCTTCAGCCCGATCACCGTTGGCGGCCGCCAGAAAGGCCTTGGGATCATAACTGGAATAGCTGATCAATCGGTAGCCGGTTTTGGCTGCCTCATCGCGCTCCATAGCGCCATGGAAGAAAACAGGCTTGCGTCCGGGGATATAAAACAAGTCGCCGCCGGTCATGTGAATGCCGCCGGTCAGGTAGACCATCGGGGGATTATTAATGGCGGAACCGCTGATCCATAAGGCGTCCGCGCTGTTTGCTTTCATCAGTTGATCAAGATCACTTTTCATGTTTCTCCTTAATCGCTATAAGCGCTTTTTCTAAACTCTTGGTAAAAACAGGCAGGTCTTTCGGCCGAATGGTTCGCAGGTCGCACACAACCTGGTTCTTTTGGATGCGCGCGATAACTGGCGGCTGCTGTTCGCGCAGGGATTTGCATAGTTTCTCGGGCAAGGGCGTGGAAAAGGCGACCAACCAGGTCGGCAGGGATTCTTCGGGCAGGCTGCCACCGCCAATCGTGGACTGACCTTCCTGAAGCTCACCTTGACCAAGTTGTCTGAGCACCTCCTGGGCGGTTTGTTTTAATTCGTCCAAAGAGCGACTGAGCATCTGATAAAGGGGGATCTCTGAGTCGGCTTTTCCCCTGAGATAGCTCAGCAGTACCGCTGAAAGCGTGATCAGAATCAATTTGTCGGGCCGCAGCGCACGATAAAGTGGGTGGCGGTTGAGTCTGGCAATTAATGTCTGACGGCCAACGATAATGCCGCTCTGAGGTCCGCCCAACAATTTGTCGCCCGAAAAGCAAACAAGGTCAGCGCCAGCAGCCAAAATTTCCTGGACGGTGGGCTCACGCGCGATGCCATATGCGCTGGTATCAAGCAGCGCGCCAGAACCGAGGTCATAAACAAGCGGAACTTCATATTGACGAGCCAGGTCAATGAGTTCATGAAGCTCTGGTTGGGCTGTGAAACCTGAAATTTTGAAGTTGGAGGGATGGGCGAGCAGGATCATCTGGGCGCCGTCATCGAGCGCGGCGGCATAGTCTGATAGATGGGTGCGATTGGTCGCGCCGACTTCATATAACTTTGCGCCTGATTGACGCATGACTTCAGGAATCCTGAACCCACCGCCGATTTCGATTAGCTGCGAGCGGCTGATGGCGACTTTTTTCCCTTTGACAAGCGCTGAAAGAATCAGCAGCACCGCACCAGCATTATTGTTGACAACCAGAGCTGACTCGACGCCAAGCAACTGTTTGAGCATCTGAGTAGCATGTATTGAACGATTTCCACGGCTGCCTTTACTTAAGTCAAATTCCAGGTTGCTGTAGGCGCCGACGAGATTGCCAATCGCCTCAAACCCTGCCTCAGAAAGCGGCGCCCTGCCAAGGTTGGTGTGAAGGAGGACGCCGGTGGCATTGATCACCGGTTTAATCGAGAAAGAAGCCTGTGATTCGAGCTTTTGCCGGAGCGTCACGATGATTGAGTCAGTCGTCAAAGATTGGCACAGCTCCGGGCTGGATCGAAGCTGGTCAAGAACCTGGCGGATTGCTTCAACAGTCCAGACATGACCATATAAATTGACCAACTCTGAGACGGCAGGCTGTTTCAAAAGAGAATCAACGGATGGAATATGGCGTTGCGCGGTCATAAGCGCTTAGAGGGGTTCAGGCTTCCAGCGGCTGCGTTCCCACATGCGCAGGAATATTTCTATCAGGATCAAGGCCGCCCCCAAAATCGCCGCAAGCACAAAGGTCAGGGCACGGCCAAGTTGCAGCCAAGCAATCACGGCTGCGTAAATTCCAAACCACAGTGATTGGCGGATGATAATGTTGCGGTTTGCGGTGGGTTTGGATGGAAAACGGTGGTTGAGAAAGTAAACCAGGGGCATAAAAAAGCCAGTTACAAAGATGACAAGAAAAAAGATGAACAACCAGCGTGGGAAAATGGTCGGCAATGTTTTGACCAGGATGACTGCCAACCCGCCTGCTCCAAACAAAATCAAACCAATGATCGCCGGCAGAAAATCAATAAACCGATCGGGACGGTGATTTGATTGCATGGATAAGATTATACCTGAAAGGGGCATGAATAAGCCAAAAGCTCTCAGTTTCCGAGCGGCACCAGGCGGCCAACAAGGGCGAAACGGCCTTCATTGCTTTCGTAATTGCAGGTCAGAAAAGTCACAAACCGGTCTGTGGACTGGGGGACCACGCGGCTTTTGAACCATGAACGTGTACGAATCTGGAGCACGAAGGCATCATGGTCGCGTGGGCTGGCGAAATTAAACTGCATCAAGCCCATATCATCCGGCCCGATGTCAAATCCGCTCACCAGTTCCACCCGAAATGTCTGATCAGGGCGAAAGAGGTAGAGAACAGGGTGGTCATCATAGTAAGTTTGGCGCTTGTATTCGGGCAGTGAGGCCAACATCGAGTTGTCCTCCATGTTATGGCCGTAAATCAGCGTATTATCATCTCTGAAATCAGGTTGATTGCGATAATCAATAAAAAGAGTGCCAAGTGGGTTCTCTGTACCATCGATCAGGTGATTGAGATAACGTTCGTTGTTGTCGCTGCGCACTATTGGGTAGCTGAGGGTGGTTTTTTCGCTGAAAACCCAGGCGGCGACCTCGCTGTTGACCGCTTTGAGGGCAGGAAAGTTGACATCAATCAAGCTGCGGACGCGTTTTAGATCCATTTGGTTGGCTTCGTTTGAAGTACTCGACGTTGAGTTGGTCGTCAGCTGGGTTGAGAAAGGAGGGATGGCTGTGAGCGCCTGGCTTTCAGAAGATCTGCCGTCAGACTCAGCGCTCTCATCATCAGCAGACTCGGTTGTTTCAGGGGTGGTGACTACCTGTCTGATCAATTGAGCGTAAGTATCATTTCCTTGCTGGTAGTTTCGTTCGTTGCGCACAATGATTATCATCATAGCCAGCATGGCGATCACTAAGGCGATGCCAACCCACCTCAGGATTTGCCTGGCTAGAAAATTAAAGTTGTAATTGGACGGCTTGCGTTCAGGCATCCTGGCGAGTTAACCCTTGCGGCGGGTGAGCAATTTGAGGTCGAACCAGCTCACAGCCGGCAGAATGGCGGCGAGGCCCAACAGCAGAATAAGCCAGCGCGAATTATGAGTAGTGTCGCCGGTGTAGGGGTAACTGCCGGTGTAGGTGTTTGTGACAGTCATGCCGGCAACCCGTTTTGAATAATAAACTGGTACGCTTACCTCATCCACCGTGTATTGGTAAGTTACCCCATTGATATCGGTCTGGTCAACCGCCTGCCAGGTATAACTGGTGACCCCATTGGTAAGCGTATATGGGCTGCCCATCGCGCCGCCGTTGCGGTAGAGCTGCAGCTGGATGTTCGGTTTAGTTGTCGGCCCGCCAGACCAGATTTTCGTCCCGGTGACATTAATTTTTGGAATCACATAAGTATTGGTGATGATCGTGCCGTTAGCGTCAGAGGAATAAGTAACTTTATATGAGGTTGGCGCTCCTTCTGTAAAGATGGTCTTGTCAGCGTTCCAGGTTCCTTCACGAACTGAGAAGATGTAGGGGTTGCCAAACGCGTCGACTGTTTTCAGGTTGTCCCAGGTGGCTGTGGTAACACCATTAACCAACTCTTTAGCTTGCGCATTTGGGGCTGGCTCAACAGGGGTGCTGCTGCTCTGGCGGAAGAGGCGCAGGCCAATCGTCGGTCGAATTTTCGGACCGTTTACCCATTCCTTTTTTACAGTCCAGCTGCCTGTTTCGTTTGTCGAGAATGTGTTCGTCACTGTAAGACCAACCTCGATCTTGGTGTAGCCTTCTGGTGTGAACGCCTGACCGGTTGAGTTAACTTCTTTTACGCTGAAAATGTAAGGGTTGTCATCCGGGTCTTTTATTACTTGATTCGGCCAGGTGACTGATGTTGTACCGCTTTTTAGTTCAAGAATCTCCGCGTCAGGCGCTTCTTCGAGCGGTCCGCCCACGATTTGGCGAAAAAGTTTGAACCATACGGTTGGCTTGGTCGCCGGACCGCCCTCCCAGTCTTTGGTGGCAGTGATATTCGGCGTTTGCGGGCTGTAAGTATTGGTAACCGTAAGCCGATCTGTGGAATAGGTCGCAGCGTAGTCTATCGGCGAACCCTCCGTTAGGATCGTCTTGTCAGCATTCCAAAGACCTTCAACGACACTGTAAGCGAAACGGCTGCCCTTCGAATCGAAAGTTGGCATGTCTGGCCAAGTTACCGTGGTAGTTCCAGCTGGAAGGGTTTTGATCTGATCATCGGGGAGGGCTTCACGCGGCGTGGTGTCAGATTGGCGGTAGAGTCTGAAGGCCACTTCCGGTATCGGGTCAACGCCGTTGACCCAGACTTTTTTAGCAACGATATCGATGGTTGCGGCTGTGTAGGTGTTGGTAACAATCACAGACTTTTTATCGAGAGCATAGTCGATTGTCGCTGTAAACCCTGGGGGCGCGCCGAGGTAAAAATTGTTGTTATCGCTGTATGATTCCTCAATAGTGAACTCGTATTTCAAGCCATTATGGTCAGTTTCCTCGAGGTTTTCCCACTTAGCTGAGGTCGTGCCGTCTGGCAGGTCGATAGTCCCGTTTGGGACGAGCTCGGGCGAAGTTTGGGAGGTTCGCCGAAATAGTTGAAACCTGATTGTCGGCCGGGGACTGATGCCCCCGATCCAGTTTTTCGTTGCGGTAAAAACTCCAGCCGTTGGAATTACATAGGTATTGGTGATGGTAAACCGGCCAGCCTGGAGGGGAGAGATTTCTGTAGAGTAATTGGTCAGTCCTTCGGTAAACTGACTGCTTGCTGAGTCCCAAGTGCCCTGCTTTAAGGTATAAGTGTAAGGGTTATTATGGGGGTCATTGAGCGGCAAGCCGAACCAGTTTGTTCCTGTTGACGGATAGACAACTTCGCGCAGGGAATTTGGCACAAGCTGAGGCGTAGCTGTTGTCGCGGAGGAGCGATAAAGCTGAAAGGCAACAGTTGGTTTCAAGCCGCCATTCCAAATGATGCCAGCTTGAATGTCAAGGGTCGATTGCGCGACCGCGGTCGTAGAAATATTCGCGAGGAGACTTGTCAGTAGCAATAAAGCGACGATAAACCGTGTGAATCTGCTTGCAGGATACATACAACCTCCACCAACATGATGCCTGAAATAAGTTTATCATGGTTGATCATAACGTTAGGTGACAGGTTTACAGTCTCGCGTTTAAGAATGTGTGATCAGGTTATTTACTGGGTAATGAAGATAAAAAAGGACAGCAGGAAGTGGCAATATGCATGAGTGTGGTTGCGCTGTAACACAGCAGCAGAGGGAGCCACAATTTGCTATGGATAAGAAAACATAAGAAAGGAACAAACTTATCGAGCCCTACACATTAAGACCCTTGGGGAAGGCAGAGTGGTGCATAACGGATATTATAACGTTTGTCCGACAACGATTGGATATCTTTTTAAGAATCAGCGCTCCCCCATATTTTTGTACTTTCTTAAACTTCCTGGCCTACAATCTTTCCTCTGTTATAAATCAGGCGGTCCGCTTGCTTCGGTGGCAAGCGGACCGCCTGATTAAGAAGGATGCCCTCACCTTTGAGATGGGGGCATCGATTGTATGGACGCTACTTAATAAGCATCGGTCACAACGAAGTAGTCCTTTTCAGGGTACTTCTCGTCGTAGGCTTTCTTGTCCAGTACTGGACTATAGGTAGATACTATAATACTTTGGCTCGTGTCGTTGAAGGTAATTATGCGCAAGAAACCGAGACCATTCTTTTCATCCCCCTGATAATTGAACAGAAGGGCATTAACTTTGTGGCTGCCGTAGTCCTTCTCCCACCGGGCAACGCCATCAGCGCCGCCGGAAAGAACGAGACGAACATTGGCATTGATGGCAACGACCTCCTTCTCGAGGAATTTGCCAAAATCGGTGAGCTTACCTTCAGCATCGATAAAGTCATTGACCAGCAGAATGACTTTGTATTCCGGATGGAGGTCAATTGCCTTGTTTACAAAGGATAACCAGTCCTCCTGGCGTTCCTTCTCTTCATCGGTCTCCGCCAGCTTTTGATAACTCACGCCCACCAGCAGTACCTTCCGCTCAACAAAAGGCTGATACCAAATCTGACCGTCTTCGAATTCATGTCGTTCGGAAACCATGCAGAGGTTGTTGTCAATATAGGCATCATAGTTTAGGTTATCACCATCCACATCTGCGCTCCCTGCCACATCATAGTAGGGCAAGTAATCGGGCAATGTCTTTAGAACTTCTTTGGCGAACTTCCAGGCGTCCACATTGTCAACTTTATCTACTAAGTTGCCAGTACTCACCAGGGCAAAAGTGCCTAGTTTGTGTGTGTTCAGCTTGGCCCATTCGACCATTTCTTCATAAGCATCTGCACGAATGCCTTCCCCGGCGATCCTGGTATCTGAGAACCAGAAGAGAGAGTAGGTGTCAAACCCACCGAACTTCGCGTCGGCTGGCTTGACTGTCAGCGTACCTTCTACTACTGTGATCTCGTAGTTTTCGGCCAGAGTGTTATCGTTCAATGCATAGGTGAAGGTATTTTTGCTGAAGCCGATCCATTTCTGATAACCTGTCACGTTGTAGGTTGCGCCCTCGCCGGTGGCGAATCCATCTCCGCCGACTATTACCTTATGGTTTTTCAGCGCCGTGCCGTCGTAGACCTTGCTGTCTGTCGCTGAGGTCAGGATGACTACGCGCTTGGTGATGGTCAGGGTGCCATTGACACTCGCGCCAAAGGTGTAGTTGGCTGTCACGTCCGTCG
>Ga0123335_1002520_pt1 | contig 27188 bp, 31 predicted proteins | sample BiotimSIPDNA_2_FD_89707 | JGI IMG/M metagenome (GOLD analysis project Ga0123335, IMG submission 89707) | Anaerobic biogas reactor microbial communites from Washington, USA - Biogas_R2 time_0 SIP DNA | ecosystem: Engineered > Bioreactor > Anaerobic > Unclassified | place: Washington, USA...
ATATGATACTGATTTTGAATTTTTAAATAAATCTAATATCAAACAAATTATTTGCTGTGGTGAAAGATGTTATGATTTAAATTTAAGATTAAAGTTAGCTGGTATTAAAGAAAATGTTATTATTACTAATGAAAGTTACGATCATATCAAAGAATTAATTGATTTTAATAATGAAAAAATTATTATCTTATCAGCTTTATATAGTTATAAGAAAGCTGATAAATTAAAAAAAGAATTGCGAGGTGAATAAATTGATTTTAGAAGTCTTATATCCAGAATATATGAATTTATATGGTGATAATGGCAATATAAAATACCTACAACAATGTTTACCAAATTTGGAAGTTATTTATACTTCATTCCAACAAGAACCTGCTTTCTTAACTAAAAAAATAGATATGTTATATCTAGGACCAATGACTGAAGATAGTCAAGAATTAATATCAGAAAAACTTTATCCTTATAAAAAAGAAATTAAAGACTTAATTAAAAATAACACTTTTATACTAGCAACAGGTAATGCTTTTGAATTGTTTGGAAAATATATTGAAAAAGAGAACAAAGAAAGAATTAAAGGATTAGAATTATATGATTTTTATGCAACTAGATTTAATAGCTTAAGATATAATGAAAATACAATTGGTATTTTTGAAAATTTAGAAATAGTAGGATCTAAAAATCAATTAAGCTTCTCATACGGGAAAATAAATAAACCTTTCTTAAAAATAATTAAAGGTACAGGATTAAATAAAGAATCAACTTTAGAAGGAATAAAAGATAAAAACTTTTATGGAACTTATCTATTAGGACCAATACTAGTTAATAATCCTTTTCTAACTAAAAAGATATTAGAAGATTTAAAAGTTAAATATCAATTACCATTCTTTGTTGATTCTTTAAAAGCATATAACAAAAGAATTGATGATATAAAAAAAGAAAAGTAAGATAAAATCTTACTTTTTATTAAATATAAATTCATCAAATATTGGTCTAACACCTGTCTTATCATCATTTAAATGAATCTTCGATTGATATATATCATATCCAGGATATTGATTACCTTCAATCAAGATTGGTCCCTGATCTGTAATTGCTATATCCCAACCAACTAATCCTACCTCGGGTATTTTTTTGCTCACCGTTTCAATCATCTTTAACGCTTCTTTAAAGTATGGAATTTTAAAACCAGATATAGGTGTCTTGGTAACTGGATGTTTTTCATAAATATTACCTTGTCTATCAATGGCAGGGTTTGTAATAATACCTTGTTCACTAATAACACTATACATTCCACCATGATTAAAATTATCAACAACATTTTTGCCATTGCCAATTCTTATTGCTCTAAACAATATTTTACTTTTACCGTTCTTATATCCTGCTACTATCCTTAAAGAATTAACAGAATTAGGAAATAATTTATTCATTTCTTTTGATTGAATTATATATTGTTCAACCAATAATTGTTTATTAGTAATTAACTTTTTATACAATGTTTTTAAATTAGTTGTTTTCTTAATAATAATTTTTTCAATATTTTTACCACATTTTAAATCAATTGGTTTTACCAAAATAGTTTTATGTTTTTTTACAAATGATAAAAACTCCTCATAATTATTATCTAAATACACATAATCTCTACCAATATACTTGCTAAAAATTTTATTGAATTTAACTTTGTTATTAAACGAATCAAAATACTTTGGATCGTTCATAGCTTTAATATAAGAATTATTTATTCCCCTTGTCACAAAAGTTTTTCTTTGTTTAGAAGATAATTCTTCAAAATAAAAAATACGATAATCAACATAACCAGATTGATATTTTAGAGAGCATATAATAATATCAAAAAAGATAATGATTTTATTTTTACCACTTCTTTCAGATACTATTTTTATAGTTTTAAAAAACTCTTTAAAACTTAAATTAAATAATCTACCAATATAATATTTTATCTTATTCATAATCTCACCTAAGATCATTATATCAAAAAAACTAAATATTTATTTAGTTTTTAAGGGGTAATTAAGGGGTGGTTTTTTCAAACACAAAAAAACCCTTATAAAATAAGGGCTAATTTTTAAATGGTCGGGAAATAAAATGAATTTCTAAATTTTTATACTAATCTAAAAAATCTTCCTTTTTTAAACATATTTCTATAATTTTAATATCTTTATTAAATCTTTTCACATTATATTCACGTATTTTTTTAAAGCCTAAATCTGTAAAAATTTCGGAAGAATTACGGTTCTCTTCAAAATTATCGTATAAACTGTCAACATTATAACTATTAAAAGCAACATTACATAGTTGTTTTAACGCCTCTTTTCCATATCCATACCCTCTATGACAAGGTTCGACGAGAACTCCGCACTCATATTTATTTTCTTTCTCGTTAAAATGGAAATTCACATATCCAATAAACTTATCATCTTCTTTTCTAACAATATAAGCAAAATATCGATTTAATTCTTTTCTTTTTTCAAAATCTCTGTTCCATTTTTCTTTTGGAAAATCTATACATCCTGTATCATAATGATATCCATCATATGAAACGTCCCATCCAGCATTATATTCCATAGCAAGTGGATCAGATAATACTTGTTGTTCATACCAATATTCCTCTAGGGTTGGCTCTTTTAAATATATTTTCATATAATATTTCTCCTTAATATAATTATATATCATTTATTGCAAAAAATAAAACTGTGAATTTTATTTCCACAGTCTGTTTATGTTTATTCCCAAATATTGGGAACCTATTTTAAATGGTCGGGATATAAAAGGGATTTCCAAATTTTTATTATTACTTATTTATTTTTTTCTAAGAACCCAGAAAACAGTCGCACCAGCAAATGTCTTAGTTTTTTCGTTCTCGTCTGCAATATCCGTACTTTTAGTATGTTCTAACACTTCAAAACCAACATTTATAACCATCTCTTCCAATTCTTCTATATTTGAAAAATGTAAAAATATCGTTTCGCCAGTTATATCTACCGGATACTTATCCCCAAACATTTCTAATTTTGAATCTTGCATTCCTTTTTCCCATAATAACTTCTCAGCTGCCCATTCCTCATTATGTTTACCAGAGTCATCTCTATTATGAGCAGTAAGTATATATATACCATTTGGTTTAAGCACGCGATATACTTCTTCCAGCACTTTAACCCTATTTTTATGACCGGAAATACACATCATACCATTATACGAAAATATAACACTATCAAAACTGTTATCCTCATATTTTAAATTCATAGCATCGCCAACTACTAAATCTATATTCAAACCATTTTTAGTAATATAATCTTTTCCAAAATTGATTAGTTCATCCGATAAATCTAATCCAATGATATTTTTATATCCTCTTTTAAATAAGTTTATTGTAGTACGGCCTGCTCCACAACCCAAATCAAGGACTTTATCGTCCTTGTTAATATACTTATCAAATATTATTTTTTCTGATTCCCATAATCCTACTTCATCAATTGCATCACCATAACGAGCTATATTTATAGCTAAATTATAGTTTTTTTTAATATCATTTAATACATTGTAATTTTCTAACTTACTATTCATACCCTATCACCTACATTTATTATACATTGTTTTTAACCAACTAACTATGTTTTTAAAACTATTGAAAGTACTATAAGTATAGCCTAATAATATAAAAAGAGATTTCTTTTGGAAACCTCTTTTATATTCATAAATGGTCGGGAAAACAGGATTTGAACCTGCAACCCCTCGGTCCCAAACCGAGTGCTCTACCAAGTTGAGCCATTTCCCGATTATATGGCGCGCCCGATAGGAGTTGAACCCATAACCTTTTGATCCGTAGTCAAACGCTCTATCCAATTGAGCTACGGGCGCAATATCTATCATGCTATTTCTTTTTTTATGGTGGCTCCGATTGGAATCGAACCAACGACACAAGGATTTTCAGTCCTTTGCTCTACCGACTGAGCTACAGAGCCATTAAAAATGGCGGTTCCAACGGGACTTGAACCCGCGATCTTCTGCGTGACAGGCAGACGTGTTAACCGCTACACTATGGAACCATTTATTTAACAGCTATTTAAGTATACAAAAACATAAGTTTTTTGTCAATACCTATAAAGTAAAGAACGGTTGTTCTTCACTTTATAGTAAGGGTTTGACCTTTAGGTTGAATTTGAATAAAAGTATTACCATCATTTACTTTTAAAATATTACCTGTTAAATCTTTATAAACTGTTTTAGCTCTTCTTGATTCTTTGCTCCATTTAATAGGAACTGCATAACCTTCAGAAATATAATAACCTGTTCCACTACCTATATTAGATAGACCTTGTCTATCTTTACCAGAACCATCATTTAAACTATAATTTCTTACTTGATATACGATAATATTTTTAAAACTATATTGTTCTTTTGTCTTACGATCAACATGAGAGACACCACGCATACTTCTCAAATATACTTTATTTTCAGCATCATAAACATAAGATACATTGTGAGAAGCAGAATATTTAATATATATGTCTTTTGCCTCTTTAGATTGTTCATATTCAGATAATTTTAGAATTGGAATTGAATATGTTAATAAAACCGCTTGATCAGTAGTAAGACGATAATTTTTCTTAGTAGCACGTGTTTTTATTTTTTCAATACTTGTAAAAACATTGTGATAACTGCTTAAAGGTTTTTCTCTCCAAAAAGCACTGCCATCAGCTTGGGTTCCACTTATATTAGCGATACTATAAGTTTTAATATCACTTTCTGCTTGAGGACTAAAACCAAAATGTGTAAAAATAACATCATTTTCCATAGCGTAATCCAAGAAATAATGACGAGCACTACGAATAGGTCCAATCATACTTGTTTTTGTATCTTTAAATAACGCTAACATACGTGTTTGACCACCTTCGACAATAACTTCATAAATCATATAAGCTTCTTGTAATCCAGCTTGTGGCCATGCATCTCTTTCATTATCTATCATAAAAGCTATTGGACGAGAATTTGATTCTAAATCTACAATTTGTACTTTTGGATCTAAGGTTACTTTGCCGCCTATTTTAATGCTTTTCTTTAATATTTCAGATGGTGTTAAATCAAAAAACACAAAAATTAATGCAATTAATAAAACAATAGTAATTATTACTGATACAATTAAATTAATTTTTTTCATTTAGTTCACCAACTTTCTTTAATATTTTGTCTTTAATTAAAGGAAAACTTTTAACAATATGACTTTGTTTAATAATTCTAGCTATTTTTTTATTTAATTCTTCAGTATTATCATTTTTACTAACCATCGTCTTTTTTATTTTATTAACAATATTAAAGGTTATACTAATATCAACAATAAATATAACGAATATAATTAAAGATATAATTATAATTGCCAGATGATTAATTGATTGCAATAAACTAATTAGAAAAGGATTGAAAAAGAAAACTGCAAATAACCCTAAAAATCCAAACAATAAGGAATTGGATAAACAAATCCGACCATTTAAATTAAATTTTATATGTGAATAATCCCACCAACGAGCTTTAAAAAACTTTTCCATTAAATAAGATACAAAATATTCTAAAGCACTAGCATATACTGAAAAAATAATTAATAAATTAAATGGATCGTTTTTAAATTGATCTAAAAACAATATTAAAATTAAGCCCCCAAATCCAAAAATAGGACAATATGGACCAAGTAAAAATCCTCGATTTATTATTTTTTTTTGAAGGAGAAAAACAGCAAGGACTTCAAAAAACCATCCAATAAAACTATAAATCATAAATATTAAAAAATAGAATAGTATATTATATATCATTTTAATCTCCCATTATTTTTAATTATATCATATATATTTTTATATAAATTAAAAAAAAAGAATTGTTGACAATTCTTTTTATTTCTTTGGTTGTGGGAACAGGATTTGAACCTGTGACCTTCGGGTTATGAGCCCGACGAGCTACCAGCTGCTCCATCCCACGATGTATGTACTGCTATTTTAACACAGTAGCATTGAAAATACAATACTGGCGGAGGAAAAGGGATTCGAACCCCTGCGCCACTTTCGTGACCTGTCGGTTTTCAAGACCGATCCCTTCAACCAGGCTTGGGTATTCCTCCATAGTTGGTGCTTGTGGCCGGACTTGAACCGGCACGAGGTTTAATGCTCGCAGGATTTTAAGTCCTGTGCGTCTACCTGTTCCGCCACACAAGCAATTTTGGTATCCCGTGTAGGGTTTGAACCTACGACCCTTTGATTAAAAGTCAAATGCTCTACCAACTGAGCTAACGGGACATATATTATTGGCTGCCTCGGCTAGATTCGAACTAGCGAAATGTCAGAGTCAAAGTCTGATGCCTTACCACTTGGCTACGAGGCAATTAGTAATCAAATGGTGGAGAGAGGTGGATTCGAACCACCGAACCCGAAGGAGCAGATTTACAGTCTGCCGCGTTTAGCCACTTCGCTATCTCTCCATGGTGCCGACTAAAGGAATTGAACCCTCAACCTACTGATTACAAGTCAGTTGCTCTACCAGTTGAGCTAAGTCGGCAATAATGGTGGACCCTATAGGACTCGAACCTATGACCCCCTGCTTGTAAGGCAGGTGCTCTAACCAACTGAGCTAAGGATCCAACTGTCGTTGCAATTAATAATATATCATTTAAAAGTTGAGGTTGTCAACAAAAAATGTCCTTTTTATTGGTTTTTTTCAGCTATCCATTTTTCTCGACATTTTTCTAACAATTCAAAGCCTGTTCCCACTTCTTTTATTTTACTTTTTTTAAAGTTTGTTTCTTTTAATCGATAATCCAGATTCTTTATCGATAAAGCCATTTGATTTTTCTGCTCATCTATAGATAATATTTTTACATAGACAATTTCACCTAAATTAACATAATCATTTATATCTTTAATATAATCATTAGAGATTTCTGAAATGTGAATTAATCCTGTATAAAAATTCTCTAAATTAATAAAGATGCCATATTTTTCAATGCCACTAACGTTTCCTTTTACAATTTTATTAACTTTGTAATTTGTCACAATAATACCTCAATATTATTATATCATTATAAAGAACTATGACTATTTTTAACTTTATTATTTTTGTAAATATCTGTATAATTAATATAGAGGTGAATAAAATGGAAGAAAAAATAGAAAAAGTTTTAGAAACAATCAAACCATACTTAATGAGTGATGGTGGTAATATTGAATTTATTAAATATGAAAATAAAACTGTTTATGTAAAATTAAGAGGAGCTTGTAGTCATTGTAGTCTAGCTTCTGTAACTTTAGAAAATATCGTATTAGAAACTTTAAAATATGAATTACCTGAAATAGAAAAAATTATTAATGTTGAGGATGAAGAAAATGAATAATATTGTTGCAAAATTAAATTCTCGAGGAGTTAAAATAGAAGATATTGCAGTTATTACTCATGATTTACAGAAAAGTTATAATAATGCTACATATGAAGAATGTGAACAAATGGTCATGGAAATATTAGCAAAGAGAGAAACTATTTATACCATTTTAACAGCTATAGCTTTAGATGAAAGTGCTGAAAAAGGACTTTTTGATGAAGAAGTTAATCAATTAATTACAACCGATAATTCTTTATATGGTTTAGATGAAATATTAGCTTTAAGCATTGTTAATTTAAGTGGTTCAATAGCATTAACTAATTTTGGATATTTAGATAAATCAAAACCAGGAATTATTGGCAAATTAGATCGCGAAGGAAAACAAAAAATTAAATGTCATACTTTTTTAGACGATATTATCTGTGCTCTTGCTGCTTCTGCTGCAAGTCGAATAGCTCACAAAAAAGGAATTCAATAAAAAAAAGACTTACGTCTTTTTTTTTACTTATTTATTTAGCTTCTTCTACTGCTCTAGTTTCTCTAATTACAGTAACTTTAACAGTACCAGGGTATTGAACTTCTTTTTCAATTCTATCTTTAATATCACGAGCAACTTTAACACTCTTAATATCATCTATTTCTACTGGATTTACTAATATACGAAGTTCTCTTCCTGCTTGAATAGCAAATACTTTTTCAACACCACTAACTTCACTAGCTATTTGTTCTAATTGAGTTAAACGTTTTGTATAATTTTCTAATGAGTCACTTCTTGCTCCTGGACGAGAAGCTGATAAAGCATCTGCAATTGCTACTAATACAGATATATTGCTCGTTGCTTTTTTATCACCATGGTGAGATGCTATAGCGTTAATAACCACTTCATTTTCATGATTTTTCTTCGCTAAATCTTCTCCTAATTCAATATGACTTCCTTCAATTTCAAAATCTACTGCTTTTCCAATATCATGTAATAAACCTGCTCTTTTAGCTAAAGCAACATTTTCTCCTAATTCGGCAGCCATTAAACCAGTTAAATGAGCAACTTCAATTGAATGTTGAAGAGCATTTTGTCCATAACTAGTTCGGAAATTTAATTTACCTAATAATTCGATTAGTTGTGGTTCTATTTTTGTTATTCCTAATTCAAATGTAGCATTCTTTCCAATTTCTAATATTCTAGCATTTAATTCTTTACATGTTTTATCATATAATTCTTCAATACGAGCCGGATGAATTCTTCCATCTTTAATTAAAGTCTCAATTGTTATTTTTGCAATTTCTCTTCTTAAAGGATCAAAACTAGATATAACGATAGCTTCTGGTGTGTCATCAATAATTAAATCTACTCCTGTAACTGCTTCAATTGTTCTAATGTTTCTTCCTTCGCGACCAATGATTCTACCCTTCATCTCATCACTTGGTAAATTAATTACTGAAACTGTTTGTTCATTAACAACATCAGCAGCATATTTTTGCATTGATTCAACAATCATATTTTTAGCTTTGCCATCTGCTGTTAATTTAGCTTCATCTTCTCTGTCTTTAATATATTCTGCAATTTCTTTTTCCATCTCAGATTCAACTTTTTTCAAAATTAAATCATGAGCTTTTTCTTTTGAAAAGCCAGAAATTTTTTCTAACAATTCAATTTGTTCTTTCTTGATTTTTTCGGTTTCATCCTCTGTTTTTTGAATTTCTTTTTGCTTTAAAACTAAATTTTTATCTTTATCATCTAATGATTGCTCACGTTTGTGAAGCATTTCATCACGACGATCAATACTTTGCTCTCTTTGTAGCATTCTATCTTCTAAAGTTTTTATTTCTTGTTTTTTGTCTTTTATTTCTTTATCAGTTTCTAATTTTAATTTGTGCGCTTCTTCCTTCGCATCGAATAAAAATTCTCTTTTTAGTTTTTCAGCTTCTTTTTTTGCTTTTTCAACGATGTTCTCTGCTTTGTTATCTGTGTTTTTTTTCTTAATATAATTTATTACAAGTACTCCACTTGCTCCTAAAGAAATTCCAAGTACAGAGGTTAAAATATGAATTATTTCCATACTAATCTCTCACTTTCTTTATACAATTAATTAATAACTATATAATTCCATTTTATAGGTCTCGGCTCATTTAGTCAAGGACAACATAAAAAGAAAAAAGCTATTTAGCTTCTTTTTCCTTTTCATTTTTTTTAGAACGATTGATTTCAAAATGAGTTCTTACTTTAGCTTCTAATTCTTCTCTCAATTTATCGTTTTGACTTAAAAGTGCTTTAACACTTTCTTTGCCTTGGCCAAGTTTTTCACCATTATATGCATACCAAGCGCCATTTTTTTCAACTATTTTAGCTTCAGCAGCTAAATCAATAATTTCTCCAATTTTACTAATCCCTAATCCATACATGATATCAACTGACGCAACTTTAAATGGAGGCGCAACTTTGTTTTTGACAACCTTAATATTGGTTTTATTACCAACAATGTTTTCACCTAATTTTATTTGTTCAGCACGACGAATATCTAATCTAATAGTCGAATAAAATTTTAAAGCTCTTCCTCCCGGCGTTGTTTCTGGGTTTCCAAAAATAATTCCCACTTTTTCTCTCAATTGATTAATAAAAATAGCAATTGTATTTGTTTTTGAAATTGTTCCTGATAATTTTCTTAATGCTTGAGACATTAATCTAGCTTGTAAACCAATATGACTATCTCCCATTTCCCCTTCGATTTCCGCTTGAGGAACTAAAGCTGCAACTGAATCGATAACGACTATATTGATTGCTTCACTACGAACTAAAGCTTCACATATTTCTAAAGCTTGTTCTCCTGTGTCTGGTTGAGATAACAATAAATCATCTATATTAACACCTAATCTTGAAGCATAAACAGGGTCTAACGCATGTTCAGCATCAATAAAAGCTGCTCTTCCACCTTCTTTTTGAATTTCAGCAATAGCATGAAGAGCTACTGTTGTTTTACCACTTGACTCTGGACCAAAAATTTCAATTATTCTTCCTTTTGGATAACCTCCAACTCCTAAAGCAACATCTAACATCAATGAACCACTTGAACAAACATCAACTTCTCTTTTTGAATCTCCACCAAGTCTCATAATAGATCCTTTACCAAATTGTTTTTCAATATCACTTAATATTTGTTCTAAAATTTTTTCTTTATCTACACCTTTTGTAACCATTTTGTCCTCCTCTATATTACATTATTATTTTATCTCATTTAAAAATTAATTGCAAGAGTTTTTCGAACATTTGTTTGTAATTTTTGTAAAGTTATTTTTGCAAAAATAAATAAACCCTCTCATAAAAAAGGGTTTATTGTTAATTATGGTTTTCAATTTTAAATTATTTTAACTTTTTCAACTTTTTGTGAAATATATTCTCTATTTATTAAATAATATTGAACAGCTGATATTAAAGATAATACTGTTGCAACAATTAATAAAACATCTGCAACTTTAATATTCCATAATTCAAAAGGTAAGTTAGAAAATAATATTAACGTAATACCAATCATTAAACAAGCCGTTTTAATCTTACCAGCTATACCGGCAGGAATTACTTTACCTTTGCTAGCAGTAATCATTCTTATTGAACTTACAACTGTATCTCTCATAATTATTAAAACCGGAATAATAGCACTAATATGATTAGATGCTGCTAAGATAATTAAAACCGAATTAACTAAAATTTTATCAGCTATTTGATCCATAAATTTTCCAAAATCAGTTACCATATTATATTTTCTAGCAATATAACCATCTAAGAAATCAGTAAATGCTGCTAAAACAAACAAGATACCCGCTATTATATATTTTAAATCAATAATAATTAAATTGTTAATCATATACTTTGGAAATTCTATATTGATTTGATAAAACGGAAACAATAAAATAAAAATAATTATCAAAGTAAAAATAATTCTTACAAAAGTAAATTTATTAGCTAAATTCATATTTATTCTCCTTTTAAATAAGTTAAATTAGTTTCAGATTCCGTTTCGCTTACACTTTTTAAAAACATAAATGTTGTCATAACTAAACCAATTAAAACAAAAGCTATAATAACTATAGTAATAATTGGTATTCTTCTTTCTTTGTGTTTTGTATAAGGAGATATAATTTCTTTTTCTTCTACAACTTGATTTTGATCAGCAGACAATATTTCTTGAACTGGTATTTTTGATGTGAAATCAAAAACAAACTCATTAAATTCATCTTCAAATTTTTCATATTCTAATCCTAAGTACTTAGCATAGTCTTTAATTAATTTTTTTAACTCGAAAAAATCTTTGAAAAAGCTACGATTTCCTCTTTCAATATTTTCTAAATCAATTGTTTTTACTTTTAAATCTTCAGCAGCTTCTTCGAGGGAAACTTCCATCGTATCTCTAGCTTCTGATAATTTTTTTCCTATTTCTTCCAAAAAATTCACCTCTTAAATTAATAAAAAATAAAAAAGCATCTTATAAGCCATGTTCTGTCTCTATTTCTAGAGGGCAAATATTTATCTATGTTACCATCTTCTTCTTGATTCGTTTCTCAATCAGAAGTTCCCCTACCAATTTTTGGGTTTCTCGCTTGCGGGGTTTACCACGTTCCACTTTTTTAATTTCTCAAAAAAATCGTCACTTTGGCACTTTTATAATTAGTCTTACCATATCCGAAGACTTAGGTAATTTCATAGCCGTTAGCTTTCACTACTATAGGTTATTTTTTCCCTATACACAAACACTACGATCATCACAGATCGTGCGAGCATGGACTTTCCTCTACACCGAAATGCAGCATTTGCCAAGATGCTTTTTTATTTTTCATCACCATATATTATTTTTTCTAATTGAGACAAACGTCTAATGATATCAACATTAGTTGTTTTTGTATCAGTATTTTTAACGATGTCAACATTATCTTTTAAAATTCTATTTTCTCTCTTTAAATTAAGGTTCTCTTCAAACATTTCTTTTAATTCAAAATCTTTTTGTTTGATAATTGATTCAAATTTTTGATAATCTTTAATAACGATATCTAAAAATTGATCAACCTCTTGAGGACGAAATCCCCTTGTATCAATTGAGAACTCTTTTTCTAAAATTTCTTTTGGAGTTAATGATATTTTATCATAAATCATTTTCGTTCACCTCGCTATAATATATTCTATATAAATTTATGTTAAAAGTCAATTTACAACATTTATTTGACAGATTAAATCTAATCAAGATAGTGTAATTTTTTTTAAATATATAGTATAATATAAACGGTGATATCATGAAGTATCCTTCAAAAATAAAAAAACAAAATCAAAAAAGTATTGACTTTGCTAATCGTGGGATGAGTTTAGAAAACGACTTAAATCTAACTAATGAATATTATATAGAAAAGAATATAGCTGTTATTCATAAAAAACCCACACCAATTAAATTAGTAAAAATAACTTTTGATTGTCAAAAGAACGCTAAAATAAATGAAGCGTATTTTCAATCACCATCAACAACAGATTATAATGGTATCTATCAAGGCGCTTATTTAGATTTTGAAGCTAAAGAAACAAAAACAAGAAACTTTCCTTTAGCTAATATCAATCAACATCAAATTAATCATCTTCGTAAAATTATTGAACATAAAGGAATAGCTTTTTTAATTATTCGTTTTTCAATAATTAATGAGACATATTTAATTAAAGGTGAGGATTTTATTGATTTTATTGATAAAAAAACAAGAAAATCAATTCCTTATTCTTATTTTAAAGACAATTGTTTTTTAATTAAAGAAAGCTATTGTCCTAGATTAGATTATATAATAATAATAAAAGATTTATATTTTGGAGGTAACTATGAAAAAAATGACAAAAAAAATTAAAACAAAATTAAACACTTTTTTTAAAAATCGTTTTAATTTGATTTTAACTTTATTAACGATTGGAGTATTTATTTTAGGCTGTTTTATAATTGGTTTAATAAAAACAATTATTATCTTTTTAGTTTTAACATTTCTCTTAATTATGTTTAAAACTAATTTTAGAAAACATTTAATGGCAAAAATAAAGAAAAAGAACAAACCTAAAAAAGATTCTAAAAAGAAAAATAAATTTTTTTCTATTATCTTTTTACTCGGTTTAATTGTAGCTATCATAGTGATTATATGTGGTTTTTTATTCATGGGTTATGTAGTTTCTAGTTCTCCTAAATTTGATAAAACAAAATTAGATTATAAAGAAGCTAGTATTATTTATACCAAAGATGGTAAAGAATTAATTCGTTTTGGATATGAACTTCGTGACAAAGTAACTTATGACGAATTGAGTGAAGTTTTTATCGATGCTATCATTGCAACAGAAGATTCAAGATTCTTTTCTCATAATGGTTTCGACGCTGCACGTTTCTTAAAGGCATCTTTTGGTCAAGCTTTAGGTAATTCTGGAGCTGGTGGAGCTTCAACAATTTCTATGCAAGTAGTTAAAAATAATTTTACTTCATTTAATGTTAGTATTGTTAGAAAATTTACTGACATTTATTTAGCAGTTTTTAAATTAGAAAAAACTTATTCTAAAGAAGAAATATTAGAATTTTATGTCAATAATGTTCACTTAGGTATTGATAATTCTTATGGTGTAGGAGAAACAAGCAAAAGATTATTTGGTAAAGATATCAAAGATATCAACTTATCTCAAGCTGCTCTTTTAGCAGGAATGTTTCAAGCTCCTAGTGCTTATAATCCTTATAAATATCCTGAGGAAGCTGCTAAAAGAAGAAACACTGTTTTAAATTTAATGGTTCTTCATGGTTATATTACTAAAGAAGAAAGAGATATTGCAAGTAATATTCCAATTGAAAACATTGTTGTTAATAAAGCAATCAATTCTTCTCCATATCAAGGTTATATTGATTATGCAATTGCAGAAGCTAAAGAAAAAACGGGATATGATCCTTATGAAGTAGCAATGAAAATTTATATTAATTTAGATATAAATAAACAAGATTATTTAAATAGTGTTTTAGATGGAACGAATTTTAAATTCCCTGATGATGTTGTTCAATCAGGAATTGCTGTAACCAATGTTCATACAGGCGAAATTTTAGCTTTAGGCTCTGGAAGAAATCAAACTGGAGCTAAAGTGTTCAATTATGCAACTGATATTAAAAGACAAATAGGTTCAGCAGCTAAACCGGTTTTTGATTATGGCCCTGCTATGGAATATAACAACTATTCTACTTATACTTTAATAGTTGATGATAAACATTATTATAGTAATGGAACAGCAATGGGAAACTGGGATAGTCGTTATTTAGGAATGATGACAACGAGAAATGCTTTAGCACAATCTCGTAATATTCCAGCTTTAAAAGCTTTTCAATCTGTCGACAATAAAAAAATTGTTTCTTTTGTAACATCTTTAGGTATTAAACCAGAAATTGAAGATGGAAGAATTCATGAGGCTCATTCAATCGGTGGTTTTAATGGAGTTGATCCTTTAACAATGGCTGCAGCTTATGCTGCTTTCGCTAATGGTGGTTATTATATAAAACCATATGCTGTTAATAAAATAGAAATTATTGAAACAAATGAAGTTTCAAAATATAAATCAGAAAAAATAAAAGTTATGTCTGATTCAACAGCTTTTATGATTACAGATATTTTAAGATATGGCGTTTCTTCTGGTTTAATTGGTGGAGGAAAAGTTAGTGGCGTTGAAGTAGCCGCTAAATCTGGAACAACAAACTTTACATCGGCAATTAAAAAACAATATGGTTTAAGAAGTAACGCGATAAATGATCTTTGGTATGTAGGCTACTCTCCAGATTATGCTATAGGTATGTGGTATGGTTATGATAAAATTCTAAAAGAATATCATAATACTACTAGTAAGTCTTGGCCAATTCGTGATCGTTTATTCACAACGATTGCTAAAGGAATTTTTGAAAAAAATGGCAAAACATTTAAAGCTCCAGCTAGTGTTGTTGAAATAACAGTAGAAAAAGGAACAATTCCAGCTATGTTACCTAGTCCAAACACTCCTGGTTCTATGTTAATAACTGAATACTTTAAAAAAGGAACAGAACCAACTGAAGTTTCTCCAAGATTTAGTGTTTTAAATTCAGTTAAAAATTTAACTAGTACAATTGATGGCCCAACTGTAGTTTTAAATTGGAGTCCAGTTTCTAAACCAAATATGATAACTCCTGAGTATTTACAAACAATTGGAAAATTATCAACTAAATATTTAGGTATTCATCAAAATGAAGATGATGCTTATTTAGGGACTTTAGGTTATTCAATTTACTTAGAAAACAATGATGGTAGTTTAAAATATATTGATTGGACAGCGAGTACAAGTTATTCTTATACCCCTACTAAATCAGGAACTTTAAAACTTATCGTTAAAGCAAGTTATTCTATTTTTAAAGCTGCTGAAAGTAATGGCGTATCAACTTCAATTGTAAGCCCATATTCAAGTGGTATTATTATGAGTTTAGTAGGACTGGAAACAATCGAATTAGATAAAGGCGATATTTACCAAGAACCAGAAAAAACTTTAGCTGTGATCGTTACTAATAATGATGTGCCAGTTACTAATGATGCAACAATTACTAAAGTGGTTACAAGTGGACCAAGTGGTGGGCCTTATACAGTTGTTCCAAGTGGTGTAATTAATACAAATATAGTAACAACTTATAAAATTAATTATACGGTTTCTTATGGTGGTAGAACCAATACTTTGATAAGAACAATTAATATTAATGATATTTAAAAAAAGTGCTAAGCACTTTTTTTATTTTTATAATAAGAACATATCTCTTTTAATTTACATTCTGAACAATTAGGTTTTATAGCTTTACAATGATAACGACCAAATAAAACAAATTGAAAATGAATCTTTACTTTTAAATTATCTGGGACTACTTTACTTAATTTTTTTTCAATTAAATAAACATTATCTTTTTCTTCAGCTATTCCTAAACGAATAGCTATTCGTTTAACATGAGTATCTACTGCAATATAAGGTTCGTTAAATAAAATGCCTAAAACTACATTGGTTACCTTTCTACCAACACCAGGTAAAGCTTCTAAAACTTCTCGATCATTCAATACCTTACCTTGATATTTTGTTGTTAATTCTAATGCTATTTTAATAACATATTCAGCTTTTTTATTATACATACCTAATGATAATAAAATGTCCCTTATATCTTTATATTCAGCTTGAGAAAGGGATTTTAATGTCGGATATTGTTTAAATAAAACATCTGTAACTTTATTAACTTTTATATCAGTAGTTTGAGAACTTAACATTACAGCTATTAATAATTCATAATCTTTATGATATTTAAGTTCACAATGAGGATTAGGAAATAATTCATCTAAATATTCATAAATTAACTTATTCATTATCCTCTAACCAATTATAATCAGGAATAATAATTTCTTCTTTTTTAGACTTGTGAAATTTTTCTTGATTTTTTTCTAAATCTTTAATTGTTTTAATTCCTTTTTTATTCCATTCAAATAATATACGATCAATATATCTTAAACTCTTAGCACCATTAAAAACCGCCTCTTTTAAAGCTTCTTTAATAATTTCTTCTTTAAAACCAGAATCTATCCAAGAATTTATTATTTCATATTCCATAGAAGATAAAGTTCTTCCTAATTCTTCTTCAAATAATTTAAAGACAGTTATTTCATCATCATTTTTATCTTCTAAATAAGATAAAGCTAATTTAGAAAACAAACTATCTAAACTAAAAGTCTCCTCCATTGTACCCTCTGAATTTTTAATTACTTTTAATTCTAAATAACCTTTTTCTTGAAGTTGATTAATACCAATCAAAACATCTTCTTGGTTTAGATTTAAATCTTCAGCTATCTTTTGATAATTTAATGATTCGATTCCTAATAAATAACCAATTAATAATAAATCTTTCATTTCTAATTTTAAATCTTGGTAATTTTTAACTAATAATAAAGGTAAATGAATACTTTGAGACTTCATCATTTGTAATATTTTTTCTAATTTCATTATTATCACCTGCTTCTTATTATAACATATTCTTTGTTTTTAAATAATCTTTTACAAATTTATCGATTTCTTGATAATCATTTTTTAAGTCTCCGTCAATTATTTTAATTTCTAATAATTGATATAACTCTTTAATCCATTTTTTATCTTCAAAATAATACTTATTAAGATCTATTTCTATATCTTTAAAGCTCTTAATAACTAATTTTTCATTCATTTCTAAAACATCACTTATATTTAAAATTTGTCCTGCTATTAAACACAATCTTAATCCGTAATAATAAATAGTTTCTAAATCTATTTTCTTGTTACTAACTAGTTTATTAATAAGTAATATATCTTTTTTATCTTGACGAGAAAAAGGATATATATCTAATACATTTAATTGTGACCAAATACCTAAAGAATCATTTGTAATAATTACTTTATTTAAATTATTTAATTCTAAAATAGGATCTAATTTTAACTTAATTAATAGTTTTATACCTTTTAAAATATTATTACTTTTAAATATCTTGTTTAATTCTTCTTTCTTTCGATCATAAGATAAATTCTTTAATAAATATCCTTTTTCTTGAATAGCTTTCATTAAATTAACATCTAATTCAAAATCTAACACTGTAGAGAACCTAATAGCTCTTAAAACCCTCAGAATGTCCTCTTCACAGCTTAAAAAAGGATCTCTAACAGTCTTAATCACTTTATTACTTAAATCCTCTTGAGCATTAAATAAATCAATAATATTACCATTACTATCTAGACATAAGGTATTAATAGTAAAATCTCTTCTCTTTAAATCTTCTTCTAATGTTTTAACAAGTTTATAAGTAGCTGGTTGACGATTATTTTGATAAGAGATATCTTGACGATAACTAGTTATTTCATAATTATATTTATCTAATTTTAAGATAACAGATTGAAAATCTTTTTCTGGTGGTTTTGCTTGAGGAAAGATCTCTTTTATTTGCAAAGGAGTAGCATTTGTACATATATCAATATCATTACTTATTTTACCTAATAAATAGTCACGAACATAGCCTCCAACGATATATGCTTCAAAACCAAAACTTTCAATTTTTTTTAATATTTCAAACATTTATATCACCAAGTTCATTATAGCAAAAAAAAAGATAAAGTTTAACTTTATCTTTTTTTTACTAGTTAATAGCTTCTTTTAATTTGCTTCCAACTTTAAAAGATGCAACATTTCTAGCAGAAATTTTAACTTCTGCTCCTGTTTGTGGATTACGTCCAACACGTGCAGCTCTTTTTTTAACATCAAAGCTACCAAATCCTACTAATGTTACTTTTTGACCTTTCTTAAGTGCTCCTGTTACTGCTTCTTGAAATGCATCTAATGCACGAGCAGCATCTGCTTTAGTAAGTCCAGCTTTTGTAGCCATAACTTCAACTAATTCTGCTTTTGTCATTTTCAATTACCTCCCATTGTAATTATAAATTTAAGCATATTATGCTTACATTCTTAAAATACCATCTTTTACCTATAATTGCAAGTAAATTAACTATATTTTAGGATTTTCTCCTCTATTTTTAAACTGTAATATTATCGGCGTACCAACTAAATCATAAGATTCTCTAATTTTATTCTCTAAATAACGTTCATATGAAAAATGAATTAATTTCTTATCATTAACAAAAAATAAAAATTTAGGTGGTTTAGATTCTATTTGATTAACATAATAAATTTTTAATTTTTTGCCTTTATAAGCTGGAGGACTGTTTAAATTAACAGCTTTAACAATAATATCGTTAATCAAACTAGTCTGTATTCTTTTATTAGTATTTTCAAAAGCTATATCAATTTGTGGTAATAATGTATGCAATCTTTTCTTAGTTAATGCTGATAAAAAGACAACTGGAGCATAAGGCATAAATTGGAAATTATCTCTTATTTGTTTAGTAAAAGTTTTAATATCTTTATCTTTATCAGCAGCTGTATCCCATTTGTTAACCACAATAATAACTGCTTTACCAGCTTCAACGATATAATCAGTAATATGTTTATCTTGCGCTATAATGCCTTCTTCAGCATCAATAAGGATTAAACAAACATCACTTCGTTCAATTGCTTTCATAGCTCTTAATACACTATATTTTTCAATTCTTTCGAAAATTTTACCTCTTTTTCTAATTCCTGCTGTATCGATAACAACATAATCTTTATCTTTATAACGAAAAGGAGTATCTACAGCATCGCGAGTTGTTCCTGCTACTGAAGAAACGATTACTCTTTCTTCATTTAAAAGAGCATTTACTAAAGAACTTTTACCAACATTTGGTCTTCCTAAGACACAAAACTTAATTACATTTTCATCTTCTTCAACCAATTCTCTTTTAGGTAATTTTTCTACAATCGCATCTAACAAATCAGCTATTCCATCGTTATGTTCAGCACTAAGAGGTAAATAATTATCAAAACCCAACTCATAAAAATCATAAATGTTTTCTCGAGCTTGTTTGTTATCTACTTTACTGATAGCAACAACAACTTTTTTACTTGTTTTAAATAATAAATCACGAACTTTATAATCGTTAGCTGTTAATCCTTCTTTACCATCAACAATGAATACAATTACATCCGCTTCTTCGATAGCTATCATCGCTTGAATTAAAATCTCTTTATTAAAAAGCTCAGGTGAAACATCGATTCCACCAGTATCAATTAAATGAAATTTTATATCATTATAATCAACCGTACCATATATACGATCTCTAGTAATTCCAGGTTCATCATCAATAATTGAAATTCTTTTACCTACTAATTTATTAAATAAAGTCGACTTCCCAACATTGGGTCTTCCGACTAAAGCAACGGTTGGAATCTTCATGTTATCACCTCTTTCTAATCAACATCAATAAAATCTAAATATCTTTCGATAATAGTATGAGCTTCCTTTTTACCTTCTTTACTAATACTAGAAAACAAAATTAAACTATCTCCTACTACTAAATCTAAAGCCTCAGAAATTATTTTTAAATGTTTTTGTCTTTGGTTAACAGATATTTTATCAACTTTAGTTGCAATAACTGTAACTGTTTTACCATAATATTTTAAATAATCATACATCAATAAATCGTCTTCCGTTGGTTTATGGCGAAAATCTATTAATAAAAACACTTCTTTTAAATTTTCTCTAATTTGTAAATATTCTTCGATCATTTTACCAAAGCGCATTCTTTTTTCTTTACTTATGGAAGCATATCCATATCCAGGAACATCTACCAAATAAAAATCATTATTAACTAAATAAAAATTTAAAGTTTGAGTTTTACCAGGATGACTTGAAATATGAGCATAATTCTTGCGATTTATTAAAGAATTTATAAAACTACTCTTTCCTACGTTAGAACGTCCAACTAATAAAAATTCTGGTTTATTATCTTCTGGATATTGACTACGACGAGCAGCACTTATCTTTAAATCAACACTATTTATCTTCATCTTCAGAGACTCCCTCCTCACGATATTCTTGACATAAATTATCTAATTCTTCAATTAATTGATCTACTTCTTGTTCTGTTTTAACTCTAGCTCCTGCAGCTAGCTTATGACCTCCACCATTATAGTTTTCAGCCAATTTGTTAATAACAGGTCCACGAGAACGAATATTCAATCTAATTAACCCTAGTTTTTTATCTTCAGAAATCATCATCCATACTAAAATGCCATCAATAAAATTAAATTCGTTTACCATATTTCCAGCACTAGCAGAATCAACATTAAATTCTTTAATAATATCTTCAGTTATTTTTATATAACCAACACCATTTTCAGTAATTGTTAAATTTTGAGATATATAACCTTGTAACTTAATTTCATTAATATTTCTCATATATAATTTTGTATATAAAGTGCTAATATCTATTTTAGTTAATTTAATCAAATAACTTACTAATTCAAAAAGTTTTATTGAATTAGTAACTCCATTAGTATATAGAAAACGATTGGTATCCGCTACCATACCTAAAAATAAATATTCAGCTGCTTTTTTAGTGAACGTATATTTATTACCTTTAAATAATTCGACAATTATTTGACATGTACTAGATGCTTTATCATCTATTAAATCAACTCGACAAGTTTTTTCCATAAAAGGATGATGATCGATTCTAATACTATCTTTGAATAATTTAGTATCTACTCCATCTATTCTCTTTTTATCTGGAGTATCAAGCAAAATTAATAAAGCTTGAGAACAATCAAAATTTTCTGGTAATTTATCTAATTTACCAAAATATTTAAATTTAATTGTTGGTGCTCCAACAACATAAACTTCTTTATCAGGAAAATTCTTATTGATTAATTCTTTTAAACCCATTTGTGATCCTAATGCATCAGGATCTGGACCAATATGACGAGCTATAACAATTTTATTATATTTTTTTAAACGATTAAAAAGTTTTGTTTTCATCTTTAATCCTTTCTAAATTGATAAACGATATGTTTCTTTACCAATCATTAATTCTTCGTTAGTAGGAATAATATAACATTTTATTTTTGATTCTTCAGTAGTAATAACTGTTTCAACACCTTTTACATCGTTTGCTGAATAATCAATCACAACTCCTAAAGGCTTCAACATTTCCATAATTTCTTTACGTACTTCTTTATCTTTTTCACCTATTCCCGCAGTAAAAGCGATAACTTCTGCTCCACCTAATAAAGTATGGTAATAAGAAATAAAAGAAACAATTTTTTGAATGTATATTTTTTGAGCTAAAATTGCTTTTTCATTACCTTCATTAATAGCTGTTTCGATTTCTCTAGCATCACTACTAATTTGACTCATTCCTAACATACCACTTTTCTTATTTAAATCATCCATAATTTCGTTAATTGATTTATTTGTTTTTTGCATTATATACGGAATAATTGAAGGATCAATATCTCCGCATCTAGTTCCCATTGCTATTCCAGAAATAGGAGTAAATCCCATTGAAGTGTTGAGACACTTACCTTCTTTAACAGCCGAAATACTAGCACCATTACCTAGATGACAAATTATTATTTTAGGTTGTTTATTTTCTAATTCTGCAATTCTTAAACTTACATAATGATGACTAACTCCATGAAATCCATATTTACGAACTCCATATTGTTCGTACCACTCATAAGGTACTGGATAAATAAAAGATTCTTTTGGCATTGTTTGATGAAAAGCCGTATCAAAAACAGCTACATTTATAGCATTGGGTAAGGCTGTTTTCACAGCTTGAATTCCTAATAAATTAGCAGGATTATGAAGAGGTGCTAAATCTGAAAAAGATTTAATATCCTCCATTACTTGATTATCAATAATGATTGACTCTTTGTATTTGCTAGAACCATGAACAACACGATGACCAACAGTTTTTATTTCTTCTAAAGAAGAAACAATTTGATTGCTGATTAATTCTTCTAAAAAGATATTAATAGCTGTTAAATGATTATCTAAAACAGCTTCTTTTTTGATTTTTTCTCCTGATTTTACTAAAGAATAAAAACTATTATCTAAACCAATTCTTTCAAAATTAGCAGAAACTAAAACCTTTTCTTCTGGCATTTCAAAAACTTGAAATTTTATAGATGAACTACCAGCATTTATAACTAATGTTTTCATTTTTTTGTCTCTCTTTCTTTATACATTATACATTTTTTTTTATAATTTGTCTAAATTATATTATAAATAAATAATGAAATTAAAAAACGACATTAATAATCGTCGTTTTTAATATTTTTATAATTTCTTATCTTTGTTGTCCTTCATTTTGATTTAAGTTTTGATTATTTTGTTTTATCTTCTTGAATAATTCTTCGCTTTGAGAAACAACCTTGTCAATTAAAGCTTGTGCATCGTTTAACTGTTGTTTCAACTTTTCTTTTTCAATTTTTTCTTTTTCTATTTCATTTGTTAAATTTTTCTTTATTTTTATTAATGATTCAATTTCTTTTTTTGTTGCTCTTTGCTTTTTTTCTCTTTCTTTATTTAATGCTTCTCTTTGATTGTTTGCATCTTTTTTTAATAATTCGTTTTCTGTTTCTAATTCTGCTATGCGCTTTATTTGCATTTCGAAAAGCAATTTATGAATTTCTGTTTTCTCTTCTTGAGTATAGTGCTCCGTTTCTTGTTTTAGTTGCTCTGGCTCTTGTTTTTCTTGTACTGGTTTTGGTTGCTCATTTTGTTGATTTAATTTTTCAGCTTGCTGAGCTTGTTGTTTCAATGTATCTTCAACAAAATTTTTAAAGGGATTATTCTCTTCTTGAACTGAAAGAGGTACAACAACTTTTCCTAATCCACGAGCATTTTTATATTTATTAATTTTACGATATAAATTTTTCCCTTTGTCCACGTTTTTTTCAAAACTATTTTCTGCTTTTTCTTTTTTGTTTTCTTTCTCATCAATTATTTTTTCTTGATTCTTTTCATAAGATTTGTCTTTCATCGTTTCAACTGATTGAACCATTTTTTTCCAAACAGCTTTTAATTTTTCTTTTAAACCTGAATCCTTATTGTTTTTAATCGCTTTAGCTCCATTAACAACAATTGGTTTTCCATCTTGAAAAAAAGTTTTATATTCAACATTTTCCATAATAACCTCCCTTAAGCTTCTTGAGATAAATCTCTCATAATATCCTTTATAGCATTCCATTCTTGTTCTGTTTCAATTGATTCAAAACTATACATATCTTCTTTTATAATTAAAGTTGAAGCATATATTTTTATCATATTATCACTATCAATCTCATTAAAAGTATATAATATATAATTGTTTTTATATTCTTCAATTTTAAATACAGATAAAACTTCAGCTTCTCTTTCTTGTCCATCTTTATCTATAACAACAATTTTATCAACCATTTTTTTGCTTTCTTCATTACCCATTAGACTTCACCTCTATTTATTCTTAAACTAAACACATTATAACACAACGCTTTATTTTTTTAAACTCTTTTTCGCAACAAAATATCGGCAACCAAAAGCACAATTATTTTTAAAATAACTTTCTTTTTGATTGTAATTATTAATAGGATTAGCCTTCTTATTAGACTGATCATAAAAACCTTTTAATCTCAATTTGCCATAAGCCCAATCTCCAACGATATAATCATAATCCCAAAAATAGTCGGTCATTTTCGAAATGAATTCTTCTTCATTATAACCATCTTTATAATCTTCTATAATTTCATATTCATTATTCTCTATTTGTATATTTTTTTTCATCTTAAATCCTTATCTTAAAAAAACAGTATAGCTAATTAAACCTATTATAACTAGAAATATCAATATTAAAATTACTATTAAAAATTTAATTAACCCATTATTTTTTTTAACTTTATTTTTTAAATCTTGAATTTCTTCAAAATCTTCAGTTGAGAAATTTTTATAACCCGTATAAAATAAATTCTCTGGTGATTCTTTTGAATCTAGATACTTTTTACAATCTTCAGCTTTCACTGCTTCTGTTAAAATTGTTCCTTCGTCACCTTTTAATTCTTCTAATAAATCTGTGTTTTTTAATTTTTCTCTAGTAAAAAAAGTGGTGTCCATTTCATCAGTTTCAAATTGCTCGTTTAAATCTAATTTGCTCAAAATATCATACTGAGTATTCATTAACTTTCGATATTTTTCTCTTTCTAAATCTTCATTCTGACTTCTAGCTTTTTTTAACATTTCATTAATATCATATATTTTATTGTCAATATCTTGATAATATTTTTGATCATACTTATCTTCAATTTTTTTAAATGATAATAAATCTTTTAAATCTTTTACTCTGCTATATCCTTCTCTCTCTATCATTAAATCTTTTATGTTGGATAAATCGATTTCTTTTTCATTATTCAAAGGTTTTTCAGATGATAATAAATCTCTAGTATAAATACTTCCATAAAGTTCCTCGTTTTGTTGACTTCTTGGTTTTAGTTCTTGACGAGAATTTCTGTGTCTATCCATTCTAGTTTCCAAAGTATCACCTTCTATTCTATTTAAATAATAACATATTTTCTTTGTTTTGAAAACATGTTGTTGATTTTTCTAAAGATAAATAATATAATGTTTTTACGTAATAAAGGAGGATTTATGAAAGTTAAGGTTAATGAGGAAGAATGTATTGGTTGTGGAGCTTGTGTAAGTCTTTGCCCAGAAGTGTTTGATTTTAATGATGAAGGATACGCTACTGCTAAAGAAGAAAAAATAAGTGAAGAATTAACTCAAAAAGTTATCGACGCTTTAGAAAGTTGCCCAGTAGATGCAATAAAAAGAAACGATTAATCGTTTCTTTTTAATTCGTTTTTAATCTTTTTAATATCATAAGCACTTATCTTACGAGATTCTCCTGATTTTAAAGTTTCTAAACAAAAAGGTCCGTAAGCTTCTCTAGTTAATTTTTCAACCCGATAACCAACTGCTTCAAAAATCTTTTTAATTTCATGATTTTTACCATCATGAACAATTATTTCAACAAAAGAAGTATTAGTTTTTTTATCTTTTCTTTTTAATTTAACACGAGAAGGATATATCATACTGCCATCGATTTTAATTCCATCTTTTATTTTATTAATCGCTTCACCATTAATAATTCCTTCTAGTTTTGCTAAATAAATTTTATTTACCATTTGAGAAGGATGAGACATTAAATTTGCAAATTCGCCATCATTTGTTATTAATAAAGCTCCTGTAGTATCATAATCTAATCTTCCTACTGGATATAATCTTTTATTAGATTCAAAGAAATCCATTACTGTTTTACGACCTTTATCATCTTTAGTCGTTGTAATAATACCACGAGGTTTATTAAATAAATAATATTCAAACTCTTCTTTTTCTAATTTTAATCCTTCAATAATTATTTCGTCTTTACTATTTACTTTATAACCAAGTTCTGTGACAATTTCATTATTGACCATAACTTTACCTTTTGAAATTAATTCTTCAGCTTTTCTTCTTGATGTATATCCTGAAGCTGCTATAACTTTTTGTAATCTTTCCATTTTATCACCTCATTAATTATAACATAAAAAAAAGAACTAAAGTTCTTTTTTTTAATAAATAATTTCTTCAGGAAAATCAATGTTTGAGACATTGTTTATTTGATAAAATAAAGCGTTGACAGTTATTGTTTCAAATTGATAAATAACTCGATAAACATATCCCTCTTTATTAATTTGAACTTTTCCTTTAACATTTTTTTCGATTGGTATAACTATTTCGATATCTTTTAAAATTTCTTCAATAACTTCATCTTGAAATTCCACTTGATATTCTGTTAAATTGGGTTGATTTTCCACTTTAGATCCTTTATCAACTGTCTTAAGATTATTAACTCCTTCTAAATAAAGATGTGGTTTAGAATAGTATACTCTTGAAGTTGATAAAATGTATTTATCTTCTTTTCCTTTTGTATAAATTTCACCATCTCTAATATATGTGATTTCTTGAATAAAGTTATCAATGTCAAAAATATTTTTTTCAATTTTATAATCTTTATTCCCGCTGTTAAAGATTCTTAACGATTCATTAACTCTAGTATTATTAGTTGATCCGTAAATACGTAAATCAACTGCATAACCGTTTATACCTTCTGAACTTATTTCCATTTTTTCAACATTTTCTTTTAATTTGGCATTGCTTCCACAACCAACCATTAAAAACAATATCATAACTAAAAGAATTTTTTTCAAATTTTTCATTTTTTCCTCCTTATTTTATTCTAACGGCATTAACTCTGCCGGAAAGCCTATTCCTGTCCAATTATCATTGAATCTTGTAATTGGAGTTCCTTGAACTG
>Ga0123335_1002526_pt1 | contig 27140 bp, 36 predicted proteins | sample BiotimSIPDNA_2_FD_89707 | JGI IMG/M metagenome (GOLD analysis project Ga0123335, IMG submission 89707) | Anaerobic biogas reactor microbial communites from Washington, USA - Biogas_R2 time_0 SIP DNA | ecosystem: Engineered > Bioreactor > Anaerobic > Unclassified | place: Washington, USA...
AAAAAACCGAGATACCGTTTGCTCAAAGAATGAATTTTGCCGAGGGTATAATTGGTGATTCCTGTATACAGAAACGTTTTACCGAGGGACATTTCAAGCCATTTGGAACAGCATAAACGAGGGTGCGGGGGGAACCCGACGTTTAAAGGTTGTAAGGGTTTAGTTTTCATCCAGTTGTGTTAGCGTGATGTGAACTGTTTTGTCTTTCTTAGAAACATCGATGGCTAGGTGTCTGCCTTTTAGGGGTAAAAGAAATTCGTGTGTTCGCTTGGGGAAATGGAGAGACACTCTGTCTGAAAAATAGGTGCCTTTGCCATGCAAGTAGTCCTTTCTGATTTTGCTGAATTGAAGCTTAACCTTCATCTGGCGCACTCAGACTCCACCTTCTACAAACATTTTAGAGCGAATCATTTCATGCACCCTGCTTTAGGTACTTTGGATTCCAAATCGTTAATTTCAGGCACTTTTATGACAGGCGTCAAGGTAAACGTTAACACACCATTCTCCGATTTAGCATCAAAGTTAAAATCTTGACTGAACACGGGGCTGAGGATTCTGTTGTATTCTTTGGGAAAAACAAACTCAATATCCTCAAACTGATTAAACCATTCTTTCTTGCTAGCACCTGCAACTGGTTTTCTGACGGACCGCCTAACGATTAGCACAACCAATGATTCACACCTCCACCCGATACGTGTCCTGCATCTGCCAAGATGCGGTTGCCTATGACCACAAACTCCTTAAAAATGCGACTGAGAAACGTACTGTTGGAGCAGGGGAGAGAGGTCAGTGAAAGTGGACTCGCATTATATCCTGCTGAAGTATTCGAGCGGTGAATACCAAAACACTGTGATTGCTCTCTTGCAGTTTTGGCACACAGCATCTTTCTTCAGGAGATTGTCATAGTAGCTTTGGGGTATGGGCTTCTCTAAAGAGAATGCTATGTGAAGCTTATCGGGCGGTTTGATCTCGAGGTCATGGTGGCAGAAAGGACATTCAATCACAGCCATATTTCATGCCCCAATAAGTATTTGTTAAGTTCTTCCTAAAATTTTTTGCCAAATAAGTACTATTGAAATAAAAGGGGGCTTTTTGGTGTTTAGTCGATTTTTATGGATTCGCCTTGGGGCTGGTTGTGCAGCGTTGGTAAAGTAACTTCTAGTACTCCGTTTTTGAAGGTGGAATGTGCTTTTCTAACATCCACTTGTTTGGGCAACTCAATTTCTTTATAGTAGCTACGTTCTGGCTTGTCTACAGAAATCGTCAAGCTGTCCTCGGTACCGTGGAGTTTTATGTCGCTTTTGTCTACGCCTGGAAGCTCAGCAACCACCTTAACGTCATTGCCTATAACTTCAACGTCAACCAAGGGCTCTCTTTCTTTCTTCACGTTTATGGTGGCTTTGCCAAGTTGGGGTTGGCGTTTGATGTTGCCGAATTCGCGGATTTCTGGCTTACCGTCAGAGCCAATCTTCATAGAGTAGCCATAGACAAATGGCCCCCACTCCTCAACTTTAGTGCCGTCAGGGAGCAAACGGGTTTTATGCAGGTCCTGCGGAGCCCCTTTGGCTATCTCTTCTATTTGACGCTGCATACGTTCATGCATGCGCCTGAATTGCTCCTCAAAGTCATCAAAGAAGCTTCGGCTAAGAAACGGGTAGCGTTTTCGGTTAAACCAACTGGGCATCCAGTCGTCTTCATCTTCATCCCTAAACATAACATTCACCTCCAAAAAAAGGAAAAAGGTGGTTAGTCGTAGCTTGGCATTTCAGGAGACTTTGGCCCCTTCGGTTCTTTATCCATGCCTTTAGCTGCGATTAAGTCGTCGATTTTCAGAATCATGTTTGCGGCTTCAGTTGCTGACTTAACAACTTGCTGCTTAACACGCATCGGCTCAACAACGTTTAGTTCTAGCATGTTCTTGATTTTGCCGGAGAACACGTCAACGCCAAAGTACGGGCTGTGATTGCTCTCATGTTCCGCTCGCAATGCAACCATGATATCGATAGGGTCTAAGCCTGCGTTCTCAGCCAGCATAAGGGGAATTGCTTCAACAGCATTCGCATATGCTTCTATGGCTAGTTGTTCACGTCCGCCAACTTTGACAGCGTAGCTACGAAGTTGCCTTGAAATTTCCGCTTCTGGCGCACCGCCGCCTGGCACAATTTTTCCGTCTTCAACTGCGTTTCTCACAACGCATAGGGCGTCGTGAAGCGAACGTTCTGCTTCACCAACGATATGTTCTGCGCCGCCTCGAATAACGACTGTTACGGCTTTGGGGTTCTTACACTCCCGAACGTACAGGAGCTTGTCATCGCCAATTTTCACTTCTTCCACCGCTTTCGCGGAGCCTAAGGCGTCTGCTGTAAGGTCTTTATAGCTGGCAATGATTTTTGCACCTGTAGCCCGACCTAGTTTTTCCATGTCGCTGCTGCTAACGCTTTTAACGGCTAGAATGCCAGCTTTCGCCAAAAAGTGCAGAGCTACATCATCGATGCCTTTTTCACAGAATAATACGTTGGCACCTGTGCTGCGCACTTGGTCAACCATTTCTTTTAGCATGCGTTCCTCTTCGTCAAGGAACATCTTCATCTGTTCAGGGCGTTCGATGTTGATTTTGGCGTCAAATTCAGTTTTATCGATCTCTAGCTTGGCATTGAGCAGGGCGATTTTGGCGTCATGTATGTCTTTTGGCATTTGGCTGCTGGCAACTTCTTTGTCGATGACCATGCCTTTGACTAGTTCTGTGTCCTCTAGGCTTTTGCCGTGTTTTTTAATGACTTTGATTAAGTCTATGTCAGCTTTGAGTTTGCCGTCACGTTCTTCAGTCACTTGTTTTACTGCGTCAACGGCTAATCGCGCGAAGTGTTCTTTGGCTCCGGTGATGCCTTTGCTGCCCATCGAAGTCAATGCCACATTTAGCAACGTTTTTTCGTCGTTTATGTTGACGGGCGTTGCCATGCTGTTGAGGACTTCTTGGGCTTTGTCGCTGGCTTTCTTGTAGCCGTCGATGATTACGGTTGGATGGATGTTTTCGTCAATCAGATTTTCTGCTTTGGATAAGAGTTCGCCTGCAAGAATCACTGACGAGGTTGTGCCGTCTCCGACTTCGTTATCCTGCGTTTTCGCCACTTCAACAAGCATCTTGGCAGCGGGGTGCTGCACATCCAATTCTTTTAGGATGGTTGTGCCGTCATTGGTTATGGTTACGTCGCCGATGCTGCTGACGAGCATTTTATCCATTCCACGTGGTCCAAGGGTTGTTTTCACGGTTTCAGCCACAATCTTGGCTGCTTGAATGTTGTTTTTCTGTGCGTCTTTTCCGGTTGTTCTTCCTGTTCCTTCTTTCAAAACCAATACAGGTATGTTTCCTTGTTGAGATATTGCTGCCATGTTAAATCACCTTCTTGATCTTTAACCATAGCATTTTTCCATTATCCCATAACTAAAATATAAGCCTTCTTGTTGACTAATTATTGACATGTTCAGTAATCGTAGACATTGAAAACCTAATTGATTAGCACTACGTATTAGTGTACGTATGCGATCGGATTTTGGCAGAAGATAAGTCATTGTTATTTCCTTCTGTTGATGCCGCCAATCTTTTCCTAATCAACTCCACTAGCCGCTCTCTCAATTTTTCGCCAGAGAGACTTGGCGCTAAGAGGTCTATTCGATTGGCTAGCTCTTGCATCCAGCGATTAGCAACGATAAGATCCATCTGGTTTGCTAATTGATTGTCGCCGAAAACATCCCTTATCCACCTCTGAAAATCTCCGCGGTAATAATGGAATAGCACCGAATCTAAGGGAACTGCTTCAAGCTTGTTTGCGAGATCACATAAGCTCACGGCAACTATACCAGTATAGCCATCCTCATCAGTTTTAAAGTGAAAGGCTTCTTCAGGTTTCACGTTTTTCTGTGTGCTCTTTCCTTTTTTTATTCCAGTCCCCTCTTTCAAAATGAGAACAGTTATGTTTTCCTCTCGAGATATTGCTGCCATGTTAAATCACCTTCCGAGATTTTTTGCCTTCTCCCAATAGTTAATGGAAAATACAAGTCTTCTTGTTAACTAATTATCGACATGTTCATTAATAGTAAAACCTTAAATAGAAAAAACTCCAATCTTATTTACGCAAAGCATTCCCCCTCTGAAGCCCAAGATGAGCGGAACGGAGCACAAATAACTCTTGGGCAAGGCACCCATTGGATGAATATCGCGAGGACGCTCGGGCTTAAACGTCTTTAAACTGTGCCGACCTCTGGGGACGCCCAAGTGAAGCTCAAGAGCGGGTGTACATCCGTTCCACTCACCCTGAGCGATTAGCCATCATATGTTAATGCAGTACAATCGTTCCTGACTGAAGCTTTTGGCGGCAATTCCCGAGTACGCTGCTTGCGAGGAGATGTCAATTATCCTATTTTCTAATTCGCAACACTATTCAGCTAAGTTACTGGCAGGTTTTTGCGAGTAATCGTAATGCTTCAGATGGGCACTATTTGACTAAGGTCTTCTAACATTGTATCAGAGGGAATGGCAAAGCCTATCCCTTGTGATTCTTGAGCTATGGCAGTAGCTATTCCTACTACCTGCCCTTGGTAGTTCATGAGTGGCCCTCCCGAGTTGCCGGGGTTTAAGGGTGCAGTCGTCTGAATAACTCCACCTATAGTACTTTGAGTTGATGTTGTCAATGTTCTATTCAATGCGCTCACTATTCCGTTGCTCATAGAACCTGCTAAACCGTAAGGTGTACCTACAACCACAACTGGGTCACCTACTTTTAACGTGGATGAACTGATGATCTCAAGAGGTTTGTAGCTATTCCTTGATCCGTTTATGGATAATACCGCAAAATCGTTGTTTGGGTTTGCCCCGACTAACATGGCAGCATAGACTTCTCCAGTCGTGAATGTGACTGTAATGTTTATTGTACCACTTATTACATGGTTGTTTGTGAGAATCAACATGCGCCCGCTGCTGTTGTAAACGAACCCTGAGCCCTGAACACCTGAATAATATATACGTCCGAAGAAATCGACTTGGCGCACTAAACCTTGAACTACAACCACCGACTCCTTAACGCGTTCAAACAATGCACTAAGCGAAACATTTTCTCCGGTCACATAAGTTATATTCTGATACGTAACGCTGGTAGCAGGTGTTGAATTAAAAGCTTCTTGAAGACGGCTGATCTGCTGTTCTAGCGTTGAAAGCTGATTATTCACTGAAGTAAGCTGTTCTTGGAACGCCGTTGCATTTTGATTTGCGCCTGAAAGTTGTGCTTGTATACTGTTAAGTCGAGTTTGTAGGTCAGAGAGTTGTTGCTGTACATAATTAATGGCGACTGTTATGTTTTGAGAAGCCACTGTTGAGTTTTGGTTGGTTGTTATGTTTAGGAGGTACACATTTTTTTGGAGGTTTTCAATATCCTCTTTGGTGGTCGATAGCTGATTTTGGAGGTTTGCAAGTTGGCCTTCCAAACCGATTATTTTACCTGAATTTGAAAAAGAACTCATGACGTAGCCGAGGGTGCCACCTAAAAGTAAACAAGAGATAATAGCAGTTGTTAGAACTATCTTGAAGTGATTATTTGAAGCTCTAAGTTGACCAGCCACTTGCACGCCTCCCTATTTTAGTCACATGGTTAATCGTGGTTTTTTGGTAGGGAGGCGTTTATTTAAGCCTTCTTGTTAACTAATAGTTGACATGTTCAACAACTATAAATTGTGAAAAATTAGTTCGTCTTTTCTGTCCTCAACTCGGTCAAAATAACGATTGCTTCTCCGAGCGGCATCCCCAGCCGTCCAGCGAGTTCCAATGCAGAAATGTCTGGTTGTTGGGGTAGAATAGTGTCACGTGTGTAAGCTTTACGGCTCGGATACATAACCGAAGCATGCACGGCTTCAACGAGCAACTGCCAAAGTTTCTCCTTAGAGTATTCCTCAAGGTTCACACGGGTACTCACGCCTATTTCCACCCCTAATGGGCAGCGGCTCACTTTTATCTTGAAACCAAGCCTAAAGTGTGATCGACATTTTCAGAAACTCCAATAACATTTTCAAAAAGGCGATTTATGTCCCTTTGAATTTCTTCAACAGTACTTTTGAGACTTTTTTCCCTAAGTTTAAATTTGCCCCCATGGAAAATGACTAAACCGCTTTTCATCATCTTGTTGAGGTGATGAATCATGGTTCCTCTAGTTAGGTTGAGTTTTTCTGCAAGCTCATCGCTCGTTAACCCGTTATTTCGTACGGCAGATTCGAGGAGCGCCTTAAAAATCAGGTATGCGGTTTTTTGTTTATCTCTGGATTCCAGAAAACCAAAAGTTCGGCAGAACCATTCGAGGTCTGCTACGTATTCTGCCGTTGAGGGTTTCCTTACCGATAAGAGAACATATTCAGCCAAGGATTCTTCAAACGAGGACATGTAAACACTTTTAAGTGTTGGCAAATTTAAGTCTTCCTGTTGATAATTAATTGAATACGTAAACCTTAAATATAATTTTAAGAGTCAATACATACTGCACAAAACGCGGAGGATCAGCATGACTTATTCGACGGAAAATAAGTCAAACCTATCCTTGAACAGAACACTTAAACCAGAATCCTACAATTTAAGTGAGCTTTCTGAGCTTCTCCGACTCTTCAAAACAGAATGCCAAACAAAGGGCTGGCAAGCCTCCGAGACTGAGGAATGGGTAAAGGCAGACGACGGATACCATGCATTGTTCTGTACACGCCCCTCGGTAAACATCTATTCGCTGATGAAAATTGCTGAACGCTCAAAATGCCTAGTCATAGAAGGAGGCTCATACCGCGTCGCTGATGCTGCCTATACTGCTTGGCTTCTACCCGAAATTTCCGAACATATGCAAAAGGAATTGGTGCAAGCAATCGCTAAAAACCTGCAGTTAGCCAAAAAAACAGCACTATACTTCTTCCATAAATCAAATGCAGAGGCTCTTGAATGCTTAACTGTAAACGGTACGGACAGCAAAGTCTTTAGACAATTTGAAGAATTCCTGAAAGACAAGATGGGCATAAACCTAAAACAATTTAGCGCGCGAAAGGTTCCAAAGGAAAGGCAACAGATGCTTGAAAACACTATTAGAGAGAGTGAGATAGCATGGGGCTGAAAATAAACGTCGTTCCGAGCACGGAAGCCAAAGAAGTCGAGGAGTTTTTTGCTCATTCCTCGATAAGTGATTTTCGAGAGTTCTTCCCAGTTGAAATGGCAAAGTTTGCAGCTAAAAACTTTGACAAGCAGGAATACTTCTACGCAGCAAAGAACAATGAAACACTTGTAGGTGCAATGCATTTCTCAATTCAAGGCGGCGTTGGCCAGCTAGCGGCCATCCAGACCAGAAAAGAGTTGGATGAAATACAGCGGGAAAAAATCAGACACAGCCTCTTCCAAAGGTTCCTCCAAACGTGCAACGAAAAGGGCTGTCATCTTGCCTTCATGTGGATACCCTACCAGTACCGTGACGCAGTCGCTACCTACTTAAAGCAAGGCTTTGAAAAAATTCTTACTGCAAAAAACTTCTGGTACAAAAACGATTTCATCCTTCTGACAAAAGAACTCTAATCTCTCTTCTTTTCCCGACTGAGAGCAGAATAGTTGGCACCCCCGTTTATTATTGAATCTGCAATAGTTAATCAAGAGTGCCATAATGCTTGCGATTAAGACTGCATATTAAAAAATAATGTCGTTGCTCGCCGAAAAATTTTTATTTACAATACTATACAATACTGACTTGTATAGGTCAGGTGGTAAACAATGGCTGAAGAAAAAACAAAAAGAAAAACAACTGTGTCTCCAGCATCGCCTGGGACCTCAATAGCAAGACGTCAAGAGAGAAATGAACTATCAAGAGGAATTGACAGCATGTTCGATGAATTTCGCCGATCCTTTGATGACTTGATGCGACCGTTTTTCCCCTTGACCACCGACATAGAACAAGCCATGACACTACCCACAAGATACGCTGCGGTTGACCTAGTTGACAACGGCGACTCCTACATGGTAACCGCTGAGCTTCCAGGCTTCACCAAAGACCAGGTAGACGTGCAAATAAACAAAGACGGTCTCTCAATCCAAGCTGAATGCAAACAAGACAAAGAAGAGAAAAGAAAGAACTACCTACACAGAGAAAGAGCCTACTCCTCAATGCAGCGCTTCGTTGCGTTCCCCGAGGAGGTAAACCCAGACAAAGTCGAAGGCTCCATGAAAGAGGGCGTGCTGGAGTTAAAGGTTCCAAAGAAAGAACCCAAACCCGAAGAGAGACCACGAAAAGTGGAACTCAAATAAACCAACCTTCACCCCTTCTTTTTTCTTAAAGCGATAAATTGGCGAGTATATGAGCGAGAAATCTCAACTAGGAATAGATACACTACTAACAATGTTAGAGAACCCGATCAGGCGGAAGATACTTAGGCGACTAAGCCAAGAGACAAGCTACCCTCTCGAAATCGCAAAAGAAATCGGTGTTGGACAACAAGTTGTTACAACACACCTCGCATTAATGGAACGTGACGGCTTTGTACAATCAACCATGGAATCCAGCCCACTAGGCCCTAACCGGCGGCTCTACTCATTAAAGCAATCGGCATACTTAACCGTAAGTTTTGGTCCTTACCTCTATGACGAAAAATACTTCACCTTTGAAGCATTGCCAAATAAACTATCACAAGACGCCGTTGACTTTCTTGGCAGAATTGATAAAATTAAAGAAAAGAAACCGTCCAATAGCATAGAATCATTAGCTGACCTAATATCAGACATTGAGGAAAAAATGGCAACTCTAGAAAACGAAAAAGCCGTACTTCTTTACATAAGAAATCTAGCAATGAAACAAGCAAACGCAGTCTTACGCTCAGGAAAAGCAACCCATGACGAACGCAGAATACTACATTTTATTCTTGACGAGCAAACGGAAAGCGTTGAGAAGATTTCACAAACTTTGAATCTTAGAGAATCGCTTGTCAGAGAAATTCTCACAAAATTAAAACACGAACACCCAAGTCTGTCACAGCTAAACACTTAAACTCAAGGGTTAGACAGCCATGATTTATAGAGTTAGTTAAAATGGAGTAACTGTTTGAGTTAGGTGCTTCTTATGCTTGTTACCGACTTATTCTCAACTGTTACGGCTGACGTTTCAGACATACTATCAGGGAAGAGCCGTGTTAATGCCGATGTCTTCATTCAACCTTGGAAATACTCAGTATACTTGCCAATTAGTAAATTAAGAGCCGATTCCAAGGTTTCTCGACAGGGAGTTGAATTTTACAAGCAAAAAATCGCCAACAAAGAAAAGCTACGACCTCTAATTGTAGTTAAACATCCTCGCAAGGATACGTACGCAGTTTTGGATGGTCACCACCGGTTTTACGCTTACAAAGAATCAGGCATAAGAAAAGTAGATTGTGCTCTGGCAGGAGATTACTCAAGCGTCATGTTCTATTTAACAGAGCATGGATATTTCCAGCCAAGCCCCGAATTCACAGAAAGCATACGCCAACCTGCAATTCGATTACATGAAAATCTAAAGTAGTTTCTAACTAATTTTATCAACGGTTCAAAGTGAAAACAATACCGTTAGAAAAATTTTCCGTTCCCTTAAAGAGCCCATCAGCTAGAAGTTTTCCTTCATGTGCGCGGAGTACTTGTTTGTTATTCTGTCGTAGTAGCCTACTTCCATCGATTTCGGGCTAAGGCTACCGTACTCTGCACATCCAAGCATACTTGCCATTGCACGGGCAAGCTCAACCCGTTCGTTGGTTTCAAAATAGCCCTTTTCAATCATATCTAGCGCCAATTTGCTCAAGCTGCGCAAGAAATCGGTGAAATCGTCAAATTTTTGAAGCCCACACTCAGCAACTTTCTTTTCAGGCTCCCAAGCAACAAATTCATGTAACGAGTTATCTAGCGGTGGCTCCATAGCGAACTTGACGGTCGAAAGTAGTGTCCCAAGCTTGTAGGCTAGCTTGCTTTTGATTACGTTTTTGAGTTTTGGTTCAACCATTACCCTGAAACTGAAAATTACTTCCTCATCCACTCGGTCTCGGATAAGAAAATGCGAGCTTTTAACTCCCTGAAGACCGTTGACAAAGTGGTAGAATTCAGGCAGCACTGATTTGATTTCTTCTGGTTTGCATTTGAAGACTGCAACACACCATTCATCAGCAATCGACATGGCAACCAAAAAATCGAGAAAACAAAATTTTATTTAAATTTATCTGCACGGAAAGAATGGTCATTAAATATTTCCCAGTCGAAAGGCTCCGCTAAGTCCAATAGAAATGTCAAAAAAGAATGTGTTGAAAAATGAGTGGTTAAAAAACAGTGATTTATGCGGTGGATGGTGGTGTTGGTGGTTGTCCGCTTAATGCTTCTTTTATGACAAAGCTTATCATGCCACAGATGTAGGCTACTACTGTGAACAGAACTGAGGGATTCTGGCAGTATGCTGGTAAATCAACGGCACTTACAACCAGACAAAGCCGTCACAGTTGCTTAGTTCCCAAAGAGAAATAAAGAAAATCAAAATATTAGGCTTAGGTGAAAACACCTGATGAGTAAAGAAAAACAATGCTGGATATGCCATAGGACCGAGCCAGAAGTGAAGATCATTCTTGAGAAACTGAGCCCTGAAATTTCCAGATTAGCCACGGATAAGGAAAATGCGGTTATGGTTCCAGCAAAAACCCAGTTATTTCGAGAGGTACTAAAAGGCATCTATCGCTGTGTAATCTGTGAATGCCTCCTCATGGACATGGCAGAACAAGCAATCACTGAACGCACCCAAGAAGACCTACTAACCGAAAAAGACCTAGAACGAATACACTTTGACATCTCCGCAACCATCGAACCAGAATAGAAAAAGAAGGGAGCTGCTAAGAAGCAGTCTTTTCCGTTTGGGAAGCTACCGTAGATTGTGGAGATTTTAGTTTCTTCTTTGCTATACTGTACGCCTTCATGAACAGCACCGTAACGACCGAGGGCGCTAACGCCGTTATCGTGGGTTCACCTGCGAAGCCGATGCTAACCATGGCAGCCACCTGCACACCCAACGTGGTAAGGAACTTGTTCATATCGAAGGGTTCCCCGCTGGACGTCTTGCCCAACGTTGCATACATCAGCGTGATAACGATGCTGACGACATAGGGAAAAAAGGGACCAAGCAAAGTCTGTAAATCCATGCGTTCTCACCTCCTCTAATTACGAATTAGTGCCTTGCATTTTCGCTAACTCTTTTTCTAAAGCCTCAACCTTTGCATTCAGCTGCTTAATAGCGCCAAGAGCCAAACCTAAAAGGTGCCCGCCATGAACTAAGCCTTCTTTGGAGCGGATATCTTCAGGTAGACTTTTGTTGTCGATTAAGGGCACGCCAAGTCTGTCAACTTTCTCGCTCATCTTGATGCCCTTGATTATGGATAGGTCATCCAGGTAGTCCATGTGTCCCAGAGCATTGTACCAAACGCTGTCACCAGCGATGACATGCCAATAGGTTGAAGTGTCACCACACGCCCCCGTGTTGCTGCCTCCCGCAGGGTACATGTTTGCATGATTGTGCGCAGCAGGCGCATACCTACCATTGGGGTTAACGTACATTGGCCAGAACCCGGCGCCTTGAGCCTCCAAAATCAAGCCCGCGGTGTCTCGTGGCATGCCTGCCATGGTAACTCTGCCGCTCGTATCGACAGTTTGGACGCCTGCAATCCACAAATCGTTTTTCAGGTGAAGAGAACCAAAGCGTTTAGCGTAACTTGAGGAGCCGAGGTCTTCCCCGCCGTCAGTATTTGGTTGAATCAGGCCAGTGGCAGAGTACAAAATCAAGTTACCGTTATAGGCGACTACGAAAAAGTTTGCCGTATCGTGACCTATAGCGCCTTTCAAGTTTGCGCCATCATAGAAGTTTATCACAGCGTTGGTAGGGTCCATGTCTACGTGTCTAGTGCTACTGACAAGGCTTTCGTGGGTGTGTGCTGCTGGAACATAACGACCATTCGGGTTAACATACATAGGATAGTTGCCTGTGCCCTGAGCTTCCAACACCAAGCCGGACGCGTCACGAGGCATCGACCACATCAAAACCCTACCATCGGTTCCGATGACTTCCCAGCCTGCAACAAACAAACCATCTTTAAGATGAAGCTCTCCAAAGCGAAAAGTACCGTTTCCCAAGTCATCGCTGCCATCGCTGTTAGGACGGATAAGGTGGTTTAGGGCAGAGTTTAAAATTAAATCTCCAGCAAAGGCAACTAGAAAAGTGTTAGAGCCATCGAATCCCAGAGCCGATTTTTGCGTCCGTGACGTCAGGAGGTTTAGGACAGGAGAGGTTTTGTCGATTTCCACGTTGCTGTTAAAATAGCTGCCTGCAGTTCCGCCGCCTCCGCCCCCGCCAGAGGAAACGGGGACGCCTCGTTTGCCAAGCTTAGTTCGGCTGAGCTTTTCAACGTTGGGCGTGTGGGTACGCAGGCCATAGAGGTAATCGGCTAGGCGTGGTGGTTCCTTGCCTAACTCTAAAGTTATTTCTAGCTTTGTGGGGTCCTCTTTTGGCCTTAATCAGACTTTTATTGACTTTTACGCAGTCTACAACCAATTTAAGCGTATTTCCAAAAAAGCAACCCAAAACACAAACATCAAACCCTGCTCTAAACCACTTGCCCCACTGGCAATAAACACGTTTTTAACCGAATCTTTTAAGAATCCTAGCAATCCGCAGCGACAACCACAAACGCTCAATATTAGCCTTTACACTAACAGCCTTCTTTGCATCATCAGCATAAGACAAATTCCACAAGCCATCCTCCGCTTGATTATCAATCAGCCAATTCAACCCCTTCTTGATGTCTGGCTCATCCTTAGAATACCCCATCAGCGAAAGCGAATCAAGCGCAGTCACAAGATTAGGCCACCAAAAATAAAACCGCACCCAGTAACCCGCATCCTGATAAGAAGAATAAGTGTCAGGCATAAAGAAACTTGACTTAAGCAAGCCCGCAGCCTTAAGCGCTTCGTTGCATCGGCGATATTTCGGGTGAACCGCGAAAGCCCGCAGAACCATGTCTGTCCAGTTATGCGAAAACGGTTTTGACCTGTCAAGCTCCAACGGTTCAGCATAACTGCTTGTAAGTCTAATCAACGTTTGCCTATCAAGCTTATGAGTTAACATGGGAATTGTCCATCCGCCATCATTCTGCCGCATGGAAAGCAGCCAATCAAAAGCTTTCTTCACACGCAAATCATCCCCAAACCCTGACTTTATTAGAATCGCCAGTATTGCCCCAGTATAGTAAGTGGCGTATTGGTTTGCAATCATGCCTCTAAAGTCGCCTTGCTCTGTTTGACAGGAAAACAAGAATTCAGATGCTCTACGTGCACCTTCAAGCTCCCGATTAACCTCATACTGCTCAACCAGTAAACGGTAAGCCTTCCAAGTTTCAACCAAAGCACCATGATACTTGGGAAAGCTAACTGTAGCTTCGCCCGTGTGCTTCCATGACCCATCCACCTGCTGACTCCTAAACATCTTTTCTACTTCAGGCAAACCCCAAACCCAGCTTATCGGCTCAACGCTTTCTTTTAGCAAATCACGCCTCGCAAAGTACTCGATGGCTCTGTTGTTTGAAGAAATAAGCGCTTCTGTCACATCAAACTGAAGCGGGACTTGCCATTTTAAACCCACAGAACCTTCCTCAATCGTAATATGAGGCGTTCAGCTTATAAACAAAATTAATCAAAGAAAAATAATTGGAGAAAAGGCTCATTCAGCTGCAAAGTGCTATATGCCCATCTCAATCAGCTTCAGCGGCTTGTTCACTTCAATGCCTTTTGTGCCAGTAATAAGCCGTGTTAGCTTAGAATCAGCGTCTCGTCCAATGGTGACTACTTTATCGCCTTTATACGAGATAGTCACGGTAACTCCTTCCCTGCACAAGTCCTCAACAATGTCTTTAACAAGCGGCATCATTTCTCTAGCCGCCTTTATGCCGCCAACGCCTCTGTCTATGCTTTCTTTTACACCCTTCTCAGTTGATCCTTGACGAACACTGGAGATGATTTCTTTAATGAAATCTTTGTCTTTAGCGTTAACGTCAATTTTCTTTTCCTGTGCAGTAATTTCAAGTGCTTCAGTATTGTCCTGACTAACAACCATCTTTCCTGACTTAATAGTCTCAACTAATAAAGTAGTCAACTGCATTTTACTCGCCTAGAAAAACAGTTTAGGTCACTGTTGACTCAGCTTCTTGAGCATACGTTATGTCTAAAACAATTGCGCCGTTTAACGTGGTTTTCATTACGCCTGTGTCAAGAGTCAATTCTTCAAAACTAAGCTTTAGATCCGATTTCTTACCCGCAAGCCTGTCAAGCACCGCTATAATTGTGTCACCCATTGTTTCAGCGGCTTTTTCTGCACCATGAGCAGCTTTCTCCATACCTTGCGACATGCTCTTTGACATGTTTTCACTTTTTTCTTCCATTAAAACACCATAAAACTAGCATGATTTAAACTATAAATACTTAGCTAAACATGAATTTGATAAAATACCAACCGTTAAATTGATTGTTTAAGCGTAAAAAAAGAACTTTTAATGTAAAAAAGAAACAACTCTTCTTCTATAGTAAGAGGGCAATTACAATATCGTTCACGTTAGTTCCAGTTAATCCAGTAAACACTAAATCCTCAAGCCGAGAAAAAAACCTGTAAGAATCATTCTCCAGCAAGCAGCACTCAGGATTCAATCCTGCCAACTCTGCCCTCTTCAAAGTGTCTTCATCAATTATTGCTCCAGCAGCATCCGTTGGGCCATCCACGCCGTCAGTGCTCAACGAAGCAAAAACGAACCCTTTCACTCCTTTAAGCTGAATTGCTGTGGCTAAAGCTAGTTCCTGATTTCTTCCGCCAACGCCTTTGCCAGTCACATTTACAGTGGTTTCTCCGCCAGCAAGTATAGCAATCGCCTCTTTAGATGCCGCTGCCGCTCGAATTTTATTTGCCAATTCCGCTGCCACTTGACGTGCTTCCCCTTCGAGACTGCAGGTTAACAGGGATGTTTTGATTTTTTGTGATTCAAAAAACCTTTTTGCTGCCCTACAAGCTGTTTGGTTGCTTCCGATGATTACGTTGTGTACCTTTTTGAAGATGGTGTCGTTTGGTTTCTGCGTTTCAGGAATCAAGCCTTCTATGCCTTGAAGAATAATATTTCGCACGCTGCCCGAGGCTTTCTCCCAGATATTGTACTTTTCAAGGATTACTTTGGCATCTTGAAAGGTGAATTTGTCAGGCGATGTTGGTCCAGATGCTATGTCGCCAAGCACATCTCCAACCACATCTGAAATTATCAAGCTTAAAACAGTTGCAGGAGCAGCCACTTTAGCTAAGCTGCCACCCTTAACAGCTGACAAATGCTTCCTCACCGCATTTATCTCGCCAATTTTCGCGCCACTCTTCAACAGGGTTTGCGTGAGTTCCTGCTTCTCTTTCAGCGTTAATCCTTCTCTGGGCAGCGGCATAAGGCTTGAGCCACCACCTGAAAGCAGGCAAATCAAAAGGTCGTTGCTATTTGCGTTTTTGGCGATGTCAAGCATCTGCATTGTGCCTTCAACGCCTGCTTGGTCGGGAATCGGGTGATTTGCTTCGTTTAGTTTGATGTGTTTTGTTTTGGCTTTGCATCCTTTAGGCACGTTGATTACGCCTTTGGTTATGCGTTCACCTAAAATCTGCTCTAAGGCTGATGCCATTGCGCCGCTTGCTTTTCCACCGCCAACCACATAGATATTTCTGTACTTGTCTAAATCAAATGATAAGTCATTGATGTTGAGGATTGACTTTTTTAGCGTTAGTTTGGATTTTATGAGTTTGGCTGGGTCAACTTGGTTTAAAGCTTCTCGGTAGCAGTTCAAAATTAGAGAACGAGCAAGTCTTGCCTTTTCGCTTTTTCCGTTTTCTATTAGTTGGTTTCTATTTTTTACTGTTGCCAAGTTGCCTGCCTAATGTTACTGTTTGACTTTAAGTTTATATCAATTTAGAATCGGTTGCTGTGTGTTTTAGGTTTTAGTGCTTTTTCTTTTTCCTAAACGACAAACCGACTATAACAAACAGTACAACGGCAACAATAATCATAGGCAGTATGATGGGGTTAAGCAGGATTCTACCCGTCATCTCTAGAAACTTGGCTATTGGATTGTCTGAAATCGACTCTGGCGCTGCCTGAGGAATTGGTGCATACTCGTAGGGAATATTTTGGGGCAGTGCAAGCTGTTGTTGCCTTATCGGTGCCGCTTGTTCTGGATTCGTTATCCATTCAAATGCTCTAGCTACTCCGAACAAGTTTAAAGTTGAGATGGCGTATTGGGCTGCGTAAACGTCGTATGATGGGTACATAAGGTCGCTGCTTGAGTTGCTGTGTCCAATGCATAGTGCATGTGCTAGTTCGTGTGTGGCTACGCTTTGAACGTCTTTCTCTGTTAATACAAGGTATTGTGATTCTGCTGCTAGGTTGATTACACATTTTTCGATGGTTCCGTTGTTATAGGGGATGGTTGTGGCTAAACCGATGGAGTCTTGACCGTTGATGGCGACGGATTGGGAATAGTTAACGTAGATGTCAAAATCTGGCTCTGACTGGTTTACGACTTTTGCCTCCAGTTTTACGGCTGATAAGTAAGTGTAATCTGGGTAGTTGGTGGCAAAGAACTGGATGGCTTGATTCCATTGGTTGATGGCTCTAAGTGTTGAGTTTACTAAGCCTTGTGTCCACCAAGACTGGTCTTCAGCTGTAACAATAAGCGTTTTGAGCGCGGTTTTGTTCCAAGTGTAGCCTCCAACTTCAATTACAAACGTGTCTTGAGTTGGCGTTTGAGCTTGAACCTCAACTACTGTTGCCCCCAAAAGTATTACAAACAGTATAAAAACGGAAAATTTCATAATATGTTTATTGCGTTTTTGATTTTAAGGCTACTGGCAACTTGGAGCTTCTAAAGTCATAATTTCTAAACAAAGGTTGGGTATGTTTAGGCTCTCTATTGCGATTTTTTTCTATAGCCCCCCTTATATAAAGGCGGAATCAGGCTATGTTGGAGACGGCGAGGTCTCTCTGAGCCGACCCCCCCTCCCTTATATAAAGCAATGTTGAACGCTCAACTGTTGCTCTCGCAGTAGACCCTATCTCCTATATGAAGCCCTGAATGTTGGTGTTGTTGTGGTTTTTGGTTGCGCATTCCTTAAATATGACACGTGGCATATTTTATATGTGCCTAACTCGGCAGGCAAAAACATGAAAAAAATTCTATCAACAACCATAACCACAACAGCCATAATCCTAATCACACTCCTAACCCTAACAGCCACCCCAAACCCAACCGCAAAAGCACAAACAAACCCCCAACTAACCATAAACGGCCTAATAGAAAACCCACAAACCCTAACCCTACAAGAACTAAAAGACCTGCCCAAAACCACCCTTCACGCCGCAATACTCTGCGTCGACTTCCCCAGCGTCATAGTCGAACAAGGCAATTGGACAGGAATCCAAGTAAGCACCCTTCTTGAAACAGCCAAATTAAAACCAGGCGCAGTAAAAATTGTGTTCATCGCAACCGATGGCTACTCAAGCGGCTTAACCGTTGAAGACGCCTCAAGAAACGACGTAATCTTAGCCTACGAAAAAGATGGGCAACCCCTTGCTGGTCTGCGTCTCGTTGTTCCAGGCAAATGGGGTTACAAATGGGTTAACCAAGTAGGTCACATTGAAGTTGTAGACTACGATTATCTGGGATTCTGGGAAAGCAAAGGTTACTCAGATAGAGCCGAAATCTCAGAGGGACAACAAGCACCTGGACCAATCAATCTGCCAAAACCTTCGTCAAGCCAAACTAATCCCTCAACCCCGCCAAGCACACCCAGAACCGCTCCAACTCCTACACCAACACAGTCGACCAACCCAAGCCCTGAAGCATCGCAAGAACCAACGCAGACGCCCACCTCAAACTCTGAATATGGATTACCGTTAGAAGTTGTGTTTGCAGCCGCGGCAGTAATAGCGGTTACTTTAGGAGTCGTTGCCTTAGTTGCAAAAAAGAGAAAAAAGCAATAGCTACTCCCTGTTTTTCTGTTTAGCTTTAATGTAAGCGAGTTTTCCGCCAGCTTTAACTATGCTCTTCTCCAAGCTGCTTAAGCTTAAATTGACCCTTATTTTTACATTGCCAGTTTTGTTTTTCAAAAGCAAAGTTTCATTTAGCTCCCCAACGTCCAGCTCCAACATGTCCCCCCGCGCCACCACTTCATAATCTTGTTTAGATGCAAACGTTAACGGCAAAATTCCAAAGTTCACAAGGTTAGCCATGTGAATTCTAGCGAAGGATTTAGCAATCACCGCTTTAACGCCGAGGTATTTAGGCGCCAACGCCGCATGCTCCCGAGACGAGCCTTGACCATAATTTTCGCCGCCAACAATAAAGCCGCCTTGCTTTTGGCTTGCCCGCTCAGCAAAGGATGCATCAACTCTGCAGAACAGGTACTTGCTGATTTCAGGAATGTTGCTGCGTAATGACATTATGTCTGTGCCTCCGGGCAGGATGTCGTCGGTTGTGATGTTGTCGCCGACTTTTAGGAGAACTTCGCCGCTGAGTTGTGGCGGTGTGGGCTGAAATTGAGGAAGCGGTTGGATGTTTGGTCCCATCAACACTTTGGCGTTTGGGTTTGGCGTTGGATAGATGAACATTTCATCGCTTAGAACGAATTTTTCGGGCATACTAAGCTGTGGGTACTTTCTAAGTTTTCTTGGGTCACTGATTTTGCCTGTTAACGCGGCTGCTACTGCGGTTTCTGGGCTGACAAGGTAAACTTTGGCGTCTTGGGTTCCGCTGCGTCCTTTGAAGTTGCGGTTAAACGTGCGCAGGGATACGGCGCCGCTGGTTGGGGCTTGACCAATTCCAATGCATGGACCGCATGCGTTTTCTAAGATTCTGGCGCCTGAATGAATCAACGGTTGCAACTCGCCTGTTGCAGCCAAGTTTTCCATTGCTTGACGTGAACCTGCGGAGACGGTTAAGCTAACGTTTTCGTGAACTTTTTTGCCCTTAAGCAATGCAGACACGATTTTGAGGTCGCGCAGAGAAGAATTTGTGCAGCTGCCTATGCAGACTTGGTCAACTGGGGTTCCCTCAAGCTCGCTTACTGGCGCTACATTGTCTGGGCTGTGGGGCATAGCAAGCAACGGCTCAACCTTGGCTAAGTCAATGTCGAGCACTTCACTGTATCTTGTGCCTTCGTCAGCTTTTAGTTCTGACCACTGACCTTCTCGTCCTTGCCCACGCAGAAACAGCCGCGTTGCATCATCGGAGGGAAAAACCGAAGTGGTTGCGCCTGTCTCGGTGCCCATGTTAGTTATTGTTCCACGCTCAGGAACACTCAGGGTTTTAACGCCAGGACCAAAGTATTCGAGGACTTTGTTTACGCCGCCTTTAACGGTTAGTTTTCTTAGAACTTCAAGGATTACGTCTTTGGCTGACACAAAAGGCGAAAGCTGACCTGTCAAGTTTATGCCATATACGCTGGGCATCTCAAGATAGAAGGGTTCGCCAGCCATTGCTGCGGCTACGTCGAGTCCGCCTGCTCCGATGGCTATCATGCCCATGCCGCCTGCCGTTGGCGTGTGACTGTCACTGCCCAAAAGGGTCAATCCTGGTTGGGCGAAGCGTTCAAGGTACAGTTGATGGCAGATGCCGTTGCCTGGTCGACTGAAAACGATGCCGTATTTTGCGGCTACACTCTGCAGGTAACGGTGGTCGTCGGCATTGCGGAAATCGTTTTGGAGCATATTGTGGTCTACGAAGCTTAGGCTAAGCTGGGTTTTCACTTTGGGAATGCCCATGGCTTCAAACTCAAGGTATGCCATTGTGCCTGTGGAGTCCTGGGTTAAGGTGTGGTCGATTTTTAATCCGATTTCTTCTCCCCTATTCATTTTGCCGCTGGCTAAGTGTTTTGCTATGATTTTTTCTGTTACGCTTTTGCCCATAAATTATCCCTTGCCAAGTTAGTGTGAAGTGTTATTGAGGCAGAAGTAGGAGCTTCAGAAATTTAAGGTTCACGCAGGAAATGCCCAAAAAAAGGCTATTCTTTGGCGCGCCATTGCTGGTATGTTTCAAATCCAAAGCCGACGGCGGCAGCAAGGGTAAAGAATATGGCAATCAAGTACTCGCGGGTAACAATTGGCGGCAATAGCAACGTTAACTCTAAAACGGCGCCTAAACTGAAAAAGAGGAAGTAGAAAAAGTACCGCGGAATCAGCGTACTTCTAAACCTGACAAGGTGAGAAAGCATGACTTTGTCGGCAACATAGCCGCCAGCTTCCTCCTTGACCAAGCCCTCGTTTTTTAGTTTCTCTAAATGGTAATGAACCAGAGAGGGACTGCTAAACTGTAAGGCACGCTGAATTTCCCTAACCCCAATCGGCTCGCTACTTTTGATTATTAATCGGTAAACTTCCTGAGTCTTGCCCCGTAGTACATCAGTTTTTTTAGCAGACCTCATGGAAACTCCTTCAGTTTATCCTTACCATTTCAGTTCCAGTTAAAGCAGCTTCTTCATTGCCTGCAAGGTACCCAACAAAGACACGGACCGAATAGTAGCCATCTGGAATATTAGTGAGGGACCATTGGAAATTATAGCTGGCTTCCTGATTCTCTGTAAGAAAAATCTCTTGCATGTTTGAGTTTCCCTTTTGGATGGAACAAATTTGGTTTCCTTGTGTATCGTAAACCCAGAAATCAAAGGAATCAAAAATTGAGAGAGACTTGTTAAAGTTGTCTATTGGTTTATCATTCTTAATATTGAGAGTAAAGTTCACAGTTTCAGTTGGCGAGTAAGCGGGTTTGTCTGTTTCTAAATCGATAGTTAATCCATCGAGATTAATGTCACGCCATGCTGCAGGCTCTAAAGAAGGATAAAGATTAGCTATTTCGGCTTTAGCGTTTGGATGAATTTTTATCTTTACTGTGTCACCCCATTCAACCTTGTTCCAATCATCCTGTGAGACAATGTATCCGAGGATGTTTCCGCTTTTTACACTGTTAACTGGGTCATCATTTAAGAGATGAATATTAATCACGTAATTCGTGAAAGGAACGCCGTTGTCTGTGCCATGCCCAATTTTTTTGTGATCTACGATTCCATTAGCATAGATAGCTGAAAAGGGGCTGATGTAAACATACTGTGGCAAGATGTAAACTGCTACAAAGCTTATCACAAGAACAAGCGAGACTGCTATGATTACGGGTTTGGCCAGATCACGTCTAAGATGCAAAGCAAATCGCTCCTGCCGCTCTTTAGAGCTTGAAAATTTAATAAGTCTATGTTTTTGAACAGTGTTCAAAACCTTTAGAACAGCTTGAGCAGGAAAAGCGTTTAATGCCCGAAAACAATAAACAACAAGCGAGGCCGCAGTTATTGCAGTTTAAAGCAAAAATTCAAGAAATCGGTAAAACTAACAGTTCACGGCTTGTTTTAGCCTTAGACTTTCCCTATCAAAACCCGCTAGACCGCCAAGCATTAGCGTTGAGGGCTGAGAAGGTTCTCGAGCAAGTTTACCCCTACATCTGCGGCGTAAAAATCAACAATCACCTGCTTTTGCCGCTTGGCTTGTTCGACGGCATCAAACCGCTTATCGAAAAAATCCATCAACGAGGGCTTGTGGCGATTATGGATGCCAAAGTCAACGACATAGGCAACACCAACCAAGTTATAGCAGAATACTATTTTGCCGCTGGGTTCGACGCGGTAATCGCTAACCCATTCATCGGTTGGGAAGACGGCTTAAAACCAATAATAGAAGTCTCCAAACGTCTGGAACGCGGCGTGATTCTGCTCACTTACATGAGCCATAAAGGCGCAGTTGAAGGCTATGGGCAAACAGTAATTGACCCAGCTACAGGCGCAAAAGTGCCCCAGTACATGTTGTTTGCCAATAAAGCTTTGAAGTGGGGCGTTGACGGAGCCGTCGTCGGCGCAACAGTGCCTGAAAAAATCAAAGAAATAAAGGCTGTTTTAGGCGATGACGTGCCGATTTACTCGCCTGGTGTAGGCGCTCAGGGCGGAAGCGCTGAGGTTGCGCTTAAAGCAGGCTCAAGCTACTTGATTGTTGGAAGAGAAATCGCCTCTGCGGAGAACCCTGCTCAAGCTGCACGTAAACTATGGGATTCAATAAAGGGAGTTTAAGCGGTTTATCTGCCGCGTTTGCCTTCCCATAACTCCTTCTTTAGCAGGTCACGTACGGCGCTGCGTATGACGCTGCTTCTGCTTGGATACATGTTTGCTCTTACAAGCTCATCTAAGCCTTCTAAGTAGGCTTCTGGTAAAAGTACAGTTACAAGTTTCATTTAGTGTATTCCCTCAAACTATGTTATGTTTATAACATGCCTCAAATATAAGATTTAGCGCTATCTAAAAAAGAAAAGTTAGATGAGGTCTTTTGAGTTTCTAAGCGTTTTCATCGCGCTATTGAAGGCTTTAGGCATGTCATCTATGAAAACTGATTGGCGTTTAATTCCTTCCTGAACAGCGCCTGCAGCCAACAAACTTGTCCCAAGAACGTCACTTACGAACGGTTCAGGAAAAACTATCAAGGCTAATCCAGCTTGAATAAGCAGAGGCTTGCGCCCATTTTTCCACAGGTTCTTTGTTTGACCAACGTTTGGACCCACAGATTTGAGTGAATTAGAAATTTCGACTCGTTCCCTGCTCATTGCCGTCATTTCCTTAACGGATTTTGTTAGGGCTTTGAATTCTTCAACCTTCATAACTCATATCTCCTTTGCGTGTATTTACCTGTCAGTTATCAGAAAAAAGCTTATGCCCCCAAAAACACCATGCAGCCAAAGAAGCAAGCATCAAAAAGTCCCTTTTTTTATAGTTCAGACCCTAAATTTTGCACATACCCATTGGCTGGTTTAATCATAATTAATTAAATGTTAAGCAGCAAGCACTATGGAGATTTCAACGGTGGAAACTTGCTACAGTAGGATTCATGAGTGGGAAAAATGCTTTCCACACGGGCTAAGCGTTTTTTACTGTTAATTCGGTCAACAAGTTTGAGAACATCTTGAGCTTTGCCAAACTTCTCAGTTGCGCCGTCTTCACGTTTGCGCTCAACCTTGATGCAGTCGTCAACCATACAGATTAACACGCATGCACCACAGTAAACACACAAGTCTTCAATAATGCCTACTCCGCCAGTGGTCCAGTACAACGCGTTTGTAGGGCAGGCTTTAATACAATATTTACATTGACCGCCCACGCAGGTAAACTTGTTAATGCTGATTTTTCCGTCTTTAAAGAGTTCTTTGATGCCTGTGGGCGCTAAAAGTTCTTCTCGCCGCTTCTTTTTTTCGTCCTCTTCAGCCTTCTCAGCAGTCTCCTCTGAAAGCAAACTGAATATGTCATAGGATTTGTTCTGCGGCATCAGAATCACCGTCTTTCTGTGCGTGGTTACTGCGTATATCATTTTTGAATTATAATTACTTATCCCGCTTCCAAAACAAAAAACCCATAAAAGAAACAAGATTAGCAATACATCGACCGATTCGAGGATGATTTGGCGACACGCTCTCCAAGTGTACACTAAGGTTTATCGACTCAATTTTCACAATGAGCGCATATGGAGAGAGGCATTTGAGATGGAAACTAATCGCTCTTGGAACAACCACCTCGCTGACATTAACGCTGCTTCTGTTCGTTAGCCTATTAGCTTCAGGCGCTATCGTGACAACCACGTCTGTTTCATCAAGTGGAGTAATTTCAACGGCAAACCTTGGAATCTACTCAGACAGTGCATGCACCCAAAAATTAACCTCAATCAGCTGGGGAAACCTGTCGCCAGGCAACTCAGTATCCAAAACAGTGTACGTTAAAAACACAGGAAACACAGCATTAACCCTACGCATGACAACAACAAGCTGGAACCCCACAGCAGCTAACGGTCCCATAAGGCTTAGCTGGAACAGGGAAAACACAGTACTGGCTGCAAACCAAGTCACCACTGCAACCCTAACCTTGACCACGCAATCAAGCATAAGCGGCATAACAACGTTCAGCATGAACATTGTTGTATCAGGCAACGCGTAACCCAAAAAATCGCTCTTCAATCTTTCTTTTTTCCAGTTTTGCGAATTAGCGCTCTCACGCTTGCAAAGCAGGTTTCTCAACTCTTGAGAATTAAGCTTCGCAAAAACAAATCATAATGAACTAACCGCTAAAGTACACTTTGCAAAAACGCTCAAATTACAATTAAAACACTACAAGCATCAACAGCACTTGAGGAGAGAAAAACATATAGTCAGAAGATCAGTACTTGACAAGATTTTCAGAGAGATGCTAAGCATACGCTGTAGACTCGACGACCTCGAAAAGAACGTCTCAAACTGGAACCCTAAACCCGTTGAAATCTCCGACGGCAAGCTTCTGCTATTGCCAGACCACCTTAGAAAATCCTACTTAACAGTCTTATCAAGAGGCGAATGCAACGCCACAGACGTGTCAAACCTAACAGGCAGATGCCGAGCAGTTGAAAGCAACTACCTAAACCAACTAGCCAGAATGGGCTGGCTAAATAAACGCAGAGTAATAAAAACAATAACGTTTAGAGCGGTCCCAGAAATAATGCAGAACGCAACAACAAACAAAGAAGACGCTAAAGAAAAACTAGAAATCGCCTAACTCTCTCTAAATTATTTTTTCTTTCGACTCTTAATCGTGACTTCACTGTTAAAACTAGAGTACAATTCTGGTTCAAAGGAAGGCTTTTCTTTTGCTGTTTGCCATAACATATCAAAATACGCTTGGACAAGAGCTATCAGGCTTGAATTATTCGTCCACAAAGCGGGTGAACCAGGAAGGTCAGATTTAGGGTCAACTATAACAAACAATTCTTTGCGGTCATAAATCCCAAAAACTGTCTCAGGATGCTCAGAAACATAGCGCACCTGAAACGAAGGATAATTTTGCCAAAACTGCATTCCAGACTGATTGATCTTTTGCGAAGGAGCCTTCTCCACGACAAACCGGTACTTAATTTTTCTATCCGACGCGTTTTTCGCTTCTTCAGCAAACATGTTGCCTATTCCATGCATAAAGCGTTTCCACGAAATAACAACATCAACAGTACTTTGGGATGAATTGATTGCTTGACGCAACCGGTTTATAACCGTATCATGCTGCGGAATCAAGATAAACTGGCTATTCTCAGCAGTAAAATCTAAACCAGAATTCCTCTTCAAAGACCCAAGCAGAGCATCACTTTGCTGCTTAACCTTCTCGTATTCACTATGCTTCTTTTTAAGCAAAACCTTAATGCCATCCTCAATAGGCAACGCTTTAAAGTGCACAGGAGCCTGAACTATTTTGACAACCAAACCTAAATCATAAAGCCGAGTTAAAGTACGATACAAATCCGGTCGAGCAACATCCGACAGTTTAGAGAGCGTAGAAATCTTTGCCGCTCCATATTTCGCTAAGGCTAAGTAAACTTTTGCTTGAATGTAAGTGAGACCTAAGTCAATGAAAGTCTGAGTTTCCTTCGGCTCAAATCCCACGTTGATCGCTCCTTAAATAAGTTAGCACACAATGCCTCTGCTTACCTTTAATTTTAGACAAATTCTGCCAATTTAAACATTTTTACTCAAAACTGAAACGCAGAAAAACCAACATCACTACATGAATTTCAGTTGCAATCAAAGGTCTCCTTTTAAAATGTGCAATAACTCATGCTCTATGATTTCATTTAAACTGTGATAGGGGTTTTCTCGAACCAAAATCATGTAGTCTGCTTTATCGGTTTCTTCAGCATTAAATACACAGGCATCTGTACCCTCCGTTGACAAAACACGACCCCACTCTTGTATCTCTCGTAGAGCATCCTCGCTACAGTGCCAATGCTCAATAACATGGTTAAAGTCTTCATCGTTTAGTATGAGCGCTTTAACTTTAGGAAACGGTTTGTCAGTTAACCTTTTCCACACAGTCAAAAGCTGCCTTTTGGGTATACTTTTAGCTTTCAATTGCAGTCCTTCAACTAAAACCATAATGGCACTCAACTACTTAACGGCAAAACATTAGGAAACCACTAAAACACTATAATAGTGTAAAATAAAGAAGGATAATAAAAACCGTTTGCAGCACCCTCCTGTTTGTTTGACACGTCTAGGCATTGAACTGTTTTTTCAGTTTTATCTCATATTTTTACGCCCTATAAACGAAAGTGCTTATTACTGAGGAAAAGTTCCTCAACATACAGTGAACCACCATGTGTGAATTCAACGTTATATTAAACGGCAAAGTAGAATTCAAAGATGTAATCTACGCCAAAGTTGACGGAAACAATGTTACAGTAAAAAACATCATCGGCGAAGCAAAAGAGTTCAAGAACGTCAAAATCATTGAAGTCGATGTAACAACAACCAGGCTAATTTTATCAGAAATCAAAGCCTAACAATCTTTTCTTATCTTTAAAAGTAGCATCAGGTTGAATCTAAGCCTTAACGAGCAAGCAAAGTCCAGCCAGCTGTTAACTTAACCGCTAGAACAAGCCCAGTTGACAATGCCGAAAGGGATAGTTCAAACCAGTTAGTTAATGTTTACAACTGTTCATTTGTCAAGTCGTTATAAGCTTGCTTCTCAACCTGACAATAAAATCTTAACCAAGCTTTATATTTAAAAGTGTTCGCTAACAGCATGAAAAAAATAAACTATTGTTCAACTATGTTTTGACAGGAATTCAGCGATAAAATCATGGTTATCTAAGAGTTTTAAGGCAGTTATGGAGCCTATATAAGGGCAGACATGAATCACGGTTTAGTTAAGGGACGAAAAGTCAGCTGTTTTCCTTAAATACTTCGAGAAATTTCATTACTTTACAACTGAAGAATAGAGCAAACGCTACCCAAAACCAATAAAAAGTTGCAAAAAGATTTTAATCATGGCAAATAAGAAAAAAAGAACTCTTGAGGAAATTTTAGATAGCTTAGATGAAGAGCAAAGGCAAACAACACAAAAAATACGTGGCCTCATCAAAAGCATTGTACCAGAAACCGTTGAAACCATCAGACGAGGCAAAATAACGTACATTTTAAACGGCAAAGA
>Ga0123335_1002527_pt1 | contig 27139 bp, 23 predicted proteins | sample BiotimSIPDNA_2_FD_89707 | JGI IMG/M metagenome (GOLD analysis project Ga0123335, IMG submission 89707) | Anaerobic biogas reactor microbial communites from Washington, USA - Biogas_R2 time_0 SIP DNA | ecosystem: Engineered > Bioreactor > Anaerobic > Unclassified | place: Washington, USA...
ACATATGTGAAGGCTTTGTTTACAATGAGCTTGAAGGGAAAGGCCTTTTTGGGCTTTCAGGGAAGCTTACCATACAACCGGAATACCAGCGTAATTATATCTATGCAGACGGTAAAAAGGATGTGGCCGTAATTGATTCCTTACTCAAAGGCTACCCTCTGGGATTGATATATTTCGTGAAAGTCAGCGATGATGAATTTGAAATTTTAGATGGTCAACAGCGCATCACCAGCTTCGGGCGTTATGTTACCAATAAATTTGCCTTCAAAGATGAAAACGGTATGGAGCAGTACTTTGATGGTTTTGCAGCAGACAAAAAATCTAAGATTTTAAAAACTAAACTCACTATTTATGAATGCGAGGGTGAAGAAAGTGAGATAAAAGAGTGGTTCAAAACAATCAACATTGCAGGTATTCCTCTAAATGACCAAGAATTTAATAATGCTATTTTTTCAGGCCCTTTTGTAACACTTGCAAAAGCAGAGTTTAGCAACAGCCAGAACGCCAACATACAGAAGTGGCGTGCATACATAAAAGGCAGTGCAGATCGACAAGATTTTTTAAAGATAGCGTTGGACTGGGCGAGCAAAGGAAATATTGTTGATTACATGAGTAGCCATCGCTATGACAAAAACATAAATGAACTAAAAACTTATTTCACTAGTGTCATAGATTGGGTTTCGGCTGTATTTATTGATGTAGAGAGCGAGATGTGCGGACTTGAATGGGGACGACTGTATGAAACATATCATAAGAAAGCATACGATCCGAAAAAGATATCAGCAGAAGTACAAAAGCTCTGTGGTGACTCGTATATAAAAAATCGTAAAGGTATTTTTGAATATATTCTTGGCGGTGCGAAAGATACAAAATTGCTTGATGTAAGAGTTTTTGACGAGGCAACAAAGAAAACTATTTACTCGAAACAAAAACAGGAAGCTGAGAAAAAAGGTATATCAAACTGTCCGCTTTGTTCAATAGGTCATGATTCAAATATAAGTAAAATTTGGAATTTAAATGAAATGGACGCGGACCATGTAACTGCGTGGAGTAAAGGCGGTGCTACTGATATAAAAAACTGTCAAATGCTTTGCAAAACACACAACCGCGCAAAAGGAAACAAATAGGTTTTACATATAAGACCGCCTTCGGCTTCACCCAAATTGCCTCTGGTCACAAGCGCCCAACGGCAACATCTCATATTCCTGGTACGTTGAGAATATGAGATGGATTATGAAAAAATGTATAACAAAATCGCTCAAGCCGATCGCCGCGCCAGGGCGCGGCTCCGGCTTAGCTTCTCGTTATGTGACAATTGAGGGAAAATGAAGCTGTTAACAACATGCATGGAATGTCTGAAAGAGCTTGGCCACCCATCATTTGAGCCTATCATTGCTGAATATTTCGATGGTGCAACTGCGATTATTGAATGCTCTCGTGGGCATAAATCAGCATTTATTCTCCAAGGTCAAAAATTTGAGATTCTCTTTGAGTCTGGAGCATCTGCTCTACTTGAAGGATATACAATAGAGGCAGCATCTAGTTTTTCTGCTGCCTTGGAACGATTCTATGAATTCTGTATTCGCGTATTCCGCGTAAAGGATGGTCTGGATGAAATAGAGTTTGCTACAACCTTTAAAGAAATGGCGCATCAATCTGAAAGACAATTAGGCGCCTTCCTATACCTATACCTACAGAATTTCGGAAAGGCCTATCAAGTCAAACCGAAACTCGTTACTTTCAGAAATCGGGTTGTGCATAAAGGTTACATACCTACAACAGAAGAAGCAGAGAACTACGGCGCTCAAGTTTATGATGAAATATGTGATGTCTACAGATTGCTGAAAAGCACCCATGCAGACCATATCATAAAAGCCGTAAGCGCTGAAATGCGTGATCGAGGAAAGAATTTGCCGCCTAATATGCCTATGTCAACTTTTTGGAAGGCATCGTTTTTTAGTTTTGCTGAAGACAGCCCCGAAATAGCGTTTAAAGAAGCTCTTACATTGTATAAGGACAGGCAAGAAAAGCTGAGCACGGCCATACCCGAAATGTCGGCGTTGAATAAGATAGTAGATATGACTATCAAAACAACGCCAGAAAACACATAACAAAGGCAATACAGCCGATCGCTGCGCTCCGGCTGATTTTTTCGTTAGCCAAGAGAAAAAAATGATAAGAGCAGGAAGTATCGAAGAAATTCATTGGAAATCGGGTAATTGGGTTTTTTTAGATATTGGATTTTCAAATAAATCATCGAGCTGTGGCCTTCTTTTCGGCGATGGGGAGGCATACGAAGCCCAATTTAATGGAGCTGTCTCTGATATATGCAATTTCATAAAAAACTGTGAGTCTCCTGTAAACCTAGTAGTTGAAGCACCTTTATCCGTTTCTTTCGATAAAAATGGTAATCCCAAGGGACGAAAACCTGAGAGGCAAAACGGAAAAACAAGGTATTGGTATGTTGGGCTAGGCTGTTCCGTGATGGTTGCAACAACATACCTCATGAGAGAAATTTCTAAAATACATGTCAACAGCGAGGTGAGGTTGTTTGAAGGATTCGTGTCTTTTAAATCAAAAAATATAGCCTCTAATCATTCAAATGATGTTTTAGCCTTGAGAGCTTCGATTAAGAATCCTTCAATAGAAGCAATAGTAAGACCAAACGAATTGAAAATTGATACATCTGACATAATATCTAGTGCTTTCAAGGTGAGTGGCATGGATTATGGCGTGCCACCAATAATACAAAATCACGGCTAACAAAACGCTCGACCCAGTCGTCACTGTGCCTGCACGTGACGCTAAAGCGCCCCCCGCAGGCTCGTGCCGCCGGTCAGCTCAACGTTCGGCTGGCATTGATAAAGGAGGGGGTATACGCATGGACATGTGGAAGTTCTTTGACATCACTCATCGTGAGCACATCCTATGCAATCCGATGAGTCTTGAGAAATTGGATCAGCTGATTACGCTTCTGCGTCTGAAACCTGGCGCACGCGTGCTTGAAATCGCCACCGGAAAGGGCGAATTTATTATCAGGCTTGCAGAACGATATCGGCAAATGACAGGAACAGGGATTGATTTCTCTCCTTACTGCATTGCGGAAGTCCGCAAAAAGCACCAGACACGTGTTCCGGACGCCCAACTCTCCTTCCTGGAGATGGATGGGGCCGAGTATCTCCCGGAAACCCTGGAGAGCTTTGATCTGGTAGCCTGCATCGGTGCAAGTTGGATTTATGGCGGGCATCGAGGGACGTTGAACGCGCTATACAGGATGGCAACCCCGGAAAGTTGGATCGTTGTGGGAGAACCGTACTGGCGTCATGAACCGGAAGGAGAGTATTTAAAAGCGATCGGAGTGACACGGAGCGACTTCGGAACGCATTATCAGAATGTAGAGGTCGGGCGAGAGCACGGATTGGAGGCGGTCTACACACTCGTAAGCAGCCAGGATGACTGGGATAAGTATGAGGGGCTCCAATGGTATGCTGCAGAAACCTGGGCAAGTGACCATCAGAACGATCCCGATGTGGAGACTGTGCTGAAGCGCGTGCGTGAGAACAAGACAGCGTATTTGAGGTGGGGAAGAGAAACGTTGGGATGGGCGATTTATGTGTTCAGGAAAGGAGGATACGGGGGAAGCAAGTAGAAACCATATCCCCTTGAAGGAAAAGGAACAACGAACTCAGCCAGAAAGAGTGTCAAAAATGGACAAGGAATTTCATTACCACATCACCGGCATCATAGCCAGACGAGCGGGCTTCAGTGATGAAGAAGCTCGAACCATCGCTCACGCCTCTCAACTCGTAGACGACAATGACACCTTGTGTTCCATTCACGATGCGGATTCCGGCACAGAGTATGAAGTGTATATCAGTCAAACCATGGACATTCTCAAGCCCAAGCGCGAACTGATGCGGATCTACCCTATATTTCATTTTCTCCCCGGTGATCCCCTGGCGCCCTCCGCTCGGCGGTCTGATGGAAAGATGCACATCTTAACAACGACCCCCCGCAACAATCTTGCCCGCAAGATCATGAAAGCAACACGAAAAGAAAAGTCCCCATACCGGCTTCATCGTCTGGGTGTGGCCGCTCACGCCTTCGCCGACACGTGGGCGCATCAGAACTTCGTAGGCTGGTACGACGGCATTAATGGACAGGACATGAATCTGCTGCCCAATATCGGACATGCCGATTTCATCAATCATCCCGACTGGATGGGTCATTGCTGGAACGACAGCCGGATCATAAACAATCAGGTGAACAACCATCACCGTTTCCTCGATGCCGCCAAATGCCTGTTTCAGGAATTCTCTCTCTGTACAAAAGGAAAGAATAAAGACGCGTCATGGCCTGTTTTGCAGGAGGACCTGCAGAATGCCATGGGACCGGTATTCAGCGGCGAAAAATTGATGGGCGCGGAGGCCCGACTCGAGAAATACGACAAGTTGTTCAGACTGCCGGATTACGAACCACGCACCTGGTTCAACAGCGCCGTTGAAACTTCCATAAAGGGACTCCCCGACGACTTCATGCCCTCCCTGACTGTTTTCAAAGACCACCATCAATGGAAGGGTAATTGGCAAAATTCAGACTGGTATCTGTTTCAGGAGGCCGTCAAGGCACACCAGGCTTTCTGTATGAAAGAACTCACTCCGTTATTCGAACAGATGAATGTAAAGTTAAGCGATCATTAACAGCGGGTACACAAGGTCATAGCCTCGTCACGGAACTATGCCGCATCGATTCAGTCATCTCAATATGCAACAAAATTCCTTAGAGGAATCTGGTACGGTATCGGCCCGCTTTCCGTGTTGCCGGAGTATCAGAGACAAGGCATTGGAAAATCCCTTGTCAACAAAGGCTTGTCCATGCTGAAAGAGCTTGGCGGCGAAGGGCTAATGATTGCCCTGTTCGAACAGGGCCTCCACGAATTCCTCGCTGTTGAATTCCCGGAGATCGTCCAGCCCCTCGCCGATGCCGATGTACCGGATAGGGATGTTGTATTCCTGGGCGATCCGGAGAATGACGCCGCCCTTGGACGTCCCGTCGAGTTTCGTCAGGACGATCCCGGTCACCCCCACGGCATCGGTGAACATTTTCGCCTGGTTGACGGCGTTCTGGCCCGTCGTCGCGTCCAGGACAAGGAGAACCTCATGAGGCGCGCCGGGAAGTTCGCGGCCCATGATCCGCTTCATCTTCTTCATTTCTTCCATGAGATTGACCTGGGTATGAAGCCTCCCCGCCGTATCGATAATCAACACCTCCGCTTTGCCGGACTTTGCCGCTGTAATCGCATCGAAAACGACCGCCGAGGGATCTGAATCCTGCTTCTGCTTGATCAGGGGCACCCCCACCCGCTGACTCCAGATCTCCAGCTGCTCGATGGCCGCGGCCCGGAAGGTGTCGGCAGCAACCATTGCAACAGATCGACCCTCCTCCTTGAATTGATTCGCCAGCTTGCCGATGGTGGTGGTTTTTCCCGTCCCGTTGACGCCGACGACGAGGATTGTGAAAATCTGCTTTTCCGGGATAACGAGCGGCGCTTCATTCTTCTTCAAAAGTGTCTTCATCGTGTTGCGCAGGACTTCCTTCAGCCGCTCGGGAGAATCGAGTTCTTTCCGTTTGACCGAATCGGTCATCTTTTCAATCAGTTCCGAGGTAAAAGCCGGCCCAACATCCGCCGCGATCAGCGCTTCTTCCAGTTCATCGAAAAGCTCCTGATCGATCTCCTTCTTTCCCAGGATGATATCGTCCACATCGGTCAAAAGCAGATCTCGCGTCTTGGCAAGCCCCCGCTTCAGTTTGTCAAAAAATCCCTGTTTCTTTTGAAATATGCTCATATGATCAGTCGCTCCGTTAATCGGAAAATCACCTCGGTTCCATTTCACTGCACTATCTTCGTGGCCTGCTTTATCGGCTCTTCGACGCTTTCTTATGGGTACGCCTTCATCGCATCCGCCCGGCCGCCCCTATATCACCTCTGATCTGGAACCGAAATAAATCCGTTACCTTGAATGGTTTTCCCCGACTTCCCCCGTCGCTTCGTTTTCATTGCGCGCGGGAAAAACCAACCTTCTCCGCTTTGGCTGTTATACAGAGGCCAGCGCCCTTGTCAATGGTAAATTCCGCGGATCATACTTTTCAACAGTTGTATTTTTTCCTTATTTCTGATTAACGGACTCTGTTCGAAAACCTTCCTGCCCGACAACGGCATGAAAAAAAGAGGTCCAGAGTTTTGATTAATTTCAACAATATCCGCCTTTCCTTCGGCGACCGGGTGATCTTTGACGACGTAAGCTGGATGATTTCCCCTCGGAGCCGGATCGGTCTGGTGGGAGACAACGGCGCGGGCAAGACGACCCTGCTGCGGGCCATCGCGGGCGGCCTGGAGCTGGACGGCGGCAGTATCGACATCGTCGACCGGAAAAATACGACCCTGGGGTATCTTCCCCAGGATCTCATTGAGCTGGAATCCCTCAATATCCTGGATTTTCTCAAAAAACGCAGCGGACTGGCAGAGCTGGAAGACGCCATGAAAACCTGCGAAGAGCGGGTTTCTCTGTGCCCGGCCGACGACCCTGAGCATGAGGCTCTGCTGAAAACCTATGAGAAGGCTGTGGCGGCTTTTCAGGCGAAAGACGGCTATGCCTTCGAAGCCCGGGCCCGGCAGGTGCTCCATGGATTCGGATTCCGGGATGCGGATTTTTCCAAAAACTGCCTGGAATTCTCCGGCGGCTGGAAAATGAGGATTCTTCTTGCCGTAATTCTGTTGTCGCGGCCGGACATCATGCTCCTCGACGAACCCACCAATCACCTGGATACGGAAAGCATGGAATGGCTGGAAAGCTACCTGCGGGATTATCCGGGAACGCTGATCACCGTCTCCCACGACCGCACTTTTCTCGACAAGATCACGACCTCGACCGCGGAACTGTCCCAGGGGAGAATTACGCTGTACAAGGGAAACTACTCCTATTATCTTGCCGAGAAAGAAAAACGGCGCCTGGCCCTGTTGAAGGAAATGGAAAGCCAGAAAGCGGAAATCAGGAAAATCCGGGAATTTGTTGAACGGTTCCGTTACAAGGCAACAAAGGCAGCCCAAGTCCAGAGCCGCGTAAAAATGCTCGAAAAAATAGAGCTGATCCGTGCGGAAGGGGCCGAAAAAACCGTCCGCATCCACTTTCCCGCATGCCCGCCCAGCGGCAGAGATGCGATTTCCGTACGTGGGTTGTCCAAAGCCTATGGGGACAACGAAGTGTTTTCCAATGTGAATTTCACGGTCACACGGGGGGAAAAAATCGCCCTGGTGGGCATGAACGGCGCGGGCAAATCCACCCTTTCCCGACTGCTGAGCCGGATCGAAGAACCCAGCGCCGGCGATGTCCATTACGGGCTGCATGTCAAACTTTCTTTCTTCTCCCAGGAAAGCGCGGAAAATCTGAGTTACGACAGGACCATTCTGGAGGACATCAACAGCGTCCCGACCCGGTGCAACGACCAGGAAAAACGGAATCTTCTCGGGGCGTTCCTGTTTTCCGGCGACGACATTTACAAACCGGTGGCCGTCCTTTCCGGAGGCGAGAAATCCCGCCTTGCCCTGCTGAAAATCCTCATGCAGGACGCCAATCTTCTCATTCTGGATGAACCGACAAACCACCTGGATATGAAGACAAAGGACATTTTCCAGGAAGCCCTGCTGGACTACTCCGGCACCGTAATCCTCGTTTCCCATGACCGGTATTTCCTGGACCGCCTTGTCAACCGGGTCATCGAAATCCGTGATGGACAGGCCTTTGAGTACAAGGGCAACTATTCTTATTTCATTGCCAAACGGGAGGAATTCCTGGGCGGCATCGGTGCGGCGCAGTCAGGTAAGCAGGCGGCGGTCCCGATCGATAACGGCCGGGAAAGCAAGCTCCAGAGAAAAGAACTGCGGCGGCTGGAAGCGGAGGAACGAAACCGGCGCGCGAAAATCCGCAGCACCCTGAAAAAAGAACTCGATGCCGTCGAACAGACCATCACCTCCCTGGAAGAACAGAAAGGCGCCATCGAGGCGACCCTCTGCACACCGGACATCTACCGTGACCCTGAAAAACTGAAGACGCTGCGGCAGGAGCTGCATTCGATAGACAGGGAACTTGAACAGTTTTACAAAGACTGGGATGATCTCACCCTGCGGATGGAAGCCCTGGAGAATCCTGCAGGGGAAGATATCCTTTCCTCACCGGCATCGGATTCCATATCAGGCGCCGTCCAGCCCTGATCTTTCCTGTTCCTGATACCAGGCTGCGGGATTCGTCAGGAATTGCTCTGTGTCTTTCAGAGAAGAAAAGTGCTCGTGCTCGATCCGGGACAGAAGATCGAAAAAGGCTTTTTCCTGAGGATCGGTCACTTCATCCCGCAGGCGGGCGTAAAAGGCCGTTCCCTTCGCTTCAAAATCAATTGCTGTCCGAAGTGCTTCCATATCATCCGCGTTTCCGGCAGCCATCTGCTTGACGGATTTAAGGACGTTCTTCAGGACATCCTTTACGGAGGTCTCTTTTACCTTGAGCGGCAGCGTCTCCGGCCACTTTTCCTCCTTGACCCAGCGGTCATGGAGCTGCTTCAGCCTCTCGTAGTGTTCCAGCTCTTCATCGGCGATCTGTTCGAACATCGCCTTTCCCAGTGGATTCCCGGTTCTTCCGGCCTGCTGCAGATAAAACTCCCGTTCATTTGTTTCGTTCTGCAGAGCGACATTCAGGGCATTAAGACGCTTTTCCATAAGTCGGCCTCCTTATGCGGTGGGTTGATAAAACCTTTCGGAATTAAATTAAAAAATGCTGGAAATACCCAAGAGAAAAAGACCGCTGAAATTAACAAAAAAATAGCACAGGGATTATCCGGGGGTCAAGAAATTTGCCGGAAATCATTCCTCTTTCAGTTCATCGACCGATTCGGCGATATTCTGACAGTGATCCGAAATCCGTTCCAGCTGAATGAGCAGTTCAATGAAAATGGGACCGGATTCAGCGGCGTCAATCTGGTTATAAAAACGGACCAGATGGCGATCCCTGGATTCCTTCACTTCCACATCGATCTGCGCTTCACGGCAGGTGATGTTGCGAATTCTTTCTTCATCCCACTGAGAAATCAGCGCCAGGGCGTCATCCACGTTGGCTGCCACAAGCTGCCGAATATGATCAAATTCCACTTTTCCCATTTCCGTAAACTGAACATTTCTTTTATTTCGAGTCCGTGCCAGTTCTATGATATTGACGGCATGATCGGCAATTCGTTCGATGTCATCCACCATTGCGGTATAGTTGAACAGCGTCCGGGATGGCTGCGCGGTCAGGGAATTACGTGACAACTTCCATAAATATCGGACCACGTCTTTGCGGAGATGATCAACGACCAGTTCCATATAGAGGATATTCTCCTGCCTGGCCCGTTCATAATGTTCAAACAGGGCCAAACTTTCGGTCATCATTCTGTTGGCCAGAAAAGCCTCTCTTTCCAGTTCTTTTTTGACACAGCGGAGGGCTTCAGGCGGATTGTTCAGACAAGTCTCATTCAGATACAGAGGCCAAAGAGGAAGGGTTTCCTCCGTTCCGGGAATGAGTTTTTCGATAAGGCGGGAAAAAGGCTTCAGAATGAAAATAAAGGAAACCGCCAGCAGGACATTGAAAAGCAGATGCCCCAGGGCAATCTGCTGAGCTGCCGAAGTGGACATTCTTTTAAGGATATCGACAAAGAATGGAAAAACCGCAAGACAGATCAGAACGCAGAGAAATTTAAAAAGGAAGTGTGAAGCCGCACTCCGTTTTCCGCTGATGCTCGCCACAGATCCCGCCAGCAGGGCCGTGGCGGTCGTTCCGACATTGGCCCCCATCACGATCGGCAGGGCGTTCTCGATGCCCATGGCTCCCTGCTGAGCCAGGATGACGAGCATGCTGATGGGGATCGCCGAAGATTGAATGATTCCCGTAAAAACCGCACCCACCAGAACCCCCAGAAGCGGATTTTTCGTTTCCTGAAACAGATGAACGAAAAACGGCGTGTCCTGAAGAGGCGCCGTAGCCGTGGTGGCCAGGCTCAGTCCGAAAAACATCAGACCGAAGTAAAACAGCGCCTCCCCGATGAGCGTCCAGGAATTTCTGCCAATGGCCCAGATCAGACCGCCCAGAATGACGACCACCGGTGACAGAGCGGTCATTTTCCAGACCACAAGCTGCACCGTCAGCGTCGTTCCGATATCGGCTCCCAGGATGATGCCCAGCGAGGAATAAAAACTGATCAATCCGGCACTGACCATCCCAATGGTCAGTACGGTCGTGGCGGAACTGCTCTGGAAAAGCATCGTCGTGATCATGCCGGTGAGCAGGCCATAGACCGGCCTTTCCACGGCATAGCGGATATAGGTGCGTATCCTCTCCGTAAAAACCGTCTGCATGGACTGGCTTAATTTGACCATCCCGAAGAGGAATAAGGCGAGTCCCGCGCTCAGAATCAGAATGTCCGCCGGCATTGTGTATTCACTCTCCTCAAAAAAAAGATCCTCCCGACAGTACGGATTCTCCAACAGCCGTCGAAAGGATCTTTGCAGTAATCTTCATGAATCCGGGGGAAAATATTCGGAAACCTCAGTCGATCTTTTTGAAGACCTTTCCCTTGGCGCCGCAGACAGGACAAGTCTCCGGGGCCTCTTTTCCAACCGTGTAACCACAGACCGGGCATACGTAATACGGATAGACTTCTTCAGCGCTGCCCATTTTTGCCAGCGCTTCTTCGTACAATCGGTGATGCACTTTCTCTACCTCATTGGCATACACGAATGAACGTTCCGCCTCCTTGTTTCCCTCGGCCCTGGCCTGATCGATCATCGCCGGGTACATTTCCCTGAACTCGTGACTTTCCCCGGAAACAGCCTCTTCCAGATTTTCTTTTGTGCTGCGGATGCCCTTCAGGGCCCGCAGGTGATTATGGGCGTGAACCGTCTCGGCTTCGGCAGCCGCCCGGAATAGTCTGGCAACCTGGGAATATCCTTCCTGTTCCGCCTTTGCCGCGAAAGCCAGATACTTTCGATTGGCCTGGGACTCACCGGCAAATGCCTCACCCAAATTTTCTTCCGTTTTCGACATGAACTCTTCCTCCTTCCTGCTCCTTGATATCGTTCTGAATGCGTTTTTCATCCCTGACAGAAAAACAGAGAAAAGACCGGAAGAACTATACCATTAACCTGACCTTCAGCGCAATGATCGATCATTCCCGACAAAGAACGTATCCCCACTCGGGAAACAGAACCAGCGAGTGGATGCTCAATGTTCAAGGCTCAATCTTTCAGATTGACGAGCATCCCCATTTTAACCGGCCCTCTCAAAATAAGGTGTCCAAATACCCGTAAAACCGGTGCTATACAACGTGGCGACGATGTAATCTTGGGAATCAGGGTGAAAATCATTCTTGTCACACCGGTTTTTTTTTGATAGCAAAGCGGCTGGTTTATAAAAAACAAATATAGTAACTTAATGACAAGGCAACAGAATATGCAAAAAGATCAGACGATTGTCCGGGCAGAAGAAGTTCTCAGAATTGAAGCGGAAAGCATCCTGCAGCTTATCGGCAGACTGGATGGAAATTTTTCCCGGGCAGTGGATATTATTTACCGTTCTCCAGGACGGGTGATTGTGACCGGAATCGGAAAATCCGGGTTGATCGGGAAAAAGATTGTCGCCACGATGACCAGCACCGGCACTCAGGCCCTTTTCCTTCATCCCGTTGAAGGCCTTCACGGCGATCTCGGCATTGTAACCAAGGATGACGTGCTTCTGGCCATTTCCAACAGCGGGGAAACCGAAGAAGTAAACCGTCTCATCAGCAGCGTGCAGAAAATCGGCACTCCTCTGATTTCTTTTACGGGCAACCCCTCCTCAACGATGGCGCGAGCCAGCGATGCGGTGATCGACGTGGGCGTGGAACGGGAGGCATGCCCTTTCGGGCTGGCTCCCACCTCAAGCTCCACGGCCACACTGGCCATGGGTGACGCCCTGGCTGTCGCCCTGATCGACAAGCACAAATTCAGCGAAAAGGATTTCTATAAATTCCATCCCGGGGGGAGCCTGGGACAGCGTTTGCGGGCAAAAGTCCGGGATGTCATGATCAGTGGTTCGGATATGCCTCAGATCTATGCCGGGACATCGGCGATCGATGCCATCTCGGTTCTCGATGAGAAAAACAAGGGCTTTATTCTGGTGACCGATGAACTCAACCGTCTCCAGGGCATCCTGACCGATGGCGATGTGCGTCGTCTCGTTCGAAAAGGCCTCGATATTTCAGAAAAACGGATTGACGATATCATGACCCGCTCGCCCAAGTCGATTCAAGACAGCTGGTCTCTTGCCCAGACAATCGAATTCATGCAGAAGGATGAAATCACCGCCCTTGCCGTTGTAAACGGCGGCAATCAGCTTCAGGGCTACATCCATCTGCACGATATCCTCGGACGGGGCGGCACTGTCCGGATATCATTACCGCTATAGATATAAGCGGATATATCCTTGAAATACATGTGCTTTAATAATCGGGGATAAATCCGCGATGAAATTTTATCATCATGATCTCATCTTTAAAAAAATGCATCATCGTGTCACTCATGCTTGCCGGCATCCTGACTTTTCTTCTGCCGGCCAGGGCGTTGTGCGCCGGTAGTGTTCCCTTAAATAAAGGGGCGATCGCAATCATGACCCGGTTTGACGAATCCGGCAAGGGGTCACCCGAACCTTCTTTCCTTAATCTTCAATACGGTGGATCCGCCGACACCAATGCGGCCCGGAAAACCCTGCGGGCCATGGCCAAGGCGTCACCGGACTCCAAAGCATCTTACTGGGCTAAACTGGGAACACGATTCTCCGTCCAGAAGGGAAGCGGAGGAGAAACCTACGGAAGGGCAAGAATTACCCTCTACGGGCTCTCTTATTCCGGAACTGTAAACACTCCGAAAGCCTCGGCAGGGAAAGTCACTCTGAAGATGACGATTTCCAGCATCCAGAGCAAAGCCATGGCGGAATTAACCCTTTTAAACGCCTCAGGAAACGGCACATCGCCGAAGATTTATGAAAAAGAAAAGGCAGACGGTTCCGCAGATATTCATGTCACAGCAGGAGATACGATCCTGGTCGAGCTGGAACTCGTTGCTTCGGCAGGCAGTGGATTTCAGAAGTCTCCCGCCGAAGTCGACTTCTACTCGGGAAAGAAAAAAGTCTCCTTTGAGGGCATCCGGGTCGAGATACTTGACACGGACCCCCCTCTTCCCATTGCCACTCCCCTTCCCGGACAGGTTCTTTTTTACGACAATCCCCGGTGTCTGAACGTCAAACCCGAGAGCTGCCTTATCCTTAACAAGGGCGAGCAGGTTGATGACCTGACCCAGCGCAGCCGGTCGCAGGACTCTGCGGAAACCTGGAATGATCGGATTGCCTGCCTGAAAATAGGGTCGGATGTCAACCGGGTGACTGTCTATCAGAATGCGAATTTCAAAGGAAGGAGCCGCTCTTTCACCCGGACGGTCTCAAATCCTCACGGAGTTTGGAGCCTTCATGGAAACGGATGGGACAGGGATATCAGTTCCATCGTGATCGAATAAACCCCTCGATTTCCCTCATTCGGCGGGCAGGATCTTGACCAGCACCTTTCTCGTCCGCGGGCCGTCAAACTCACAGAAGAAGACCGATTGCCACGTTCCTAGCACCAGTCCGCCATTCTCAATGATCACCATCTCTGAAGAACCGACGAGCGATGTCTTGATGTGGGCATCGGAGTTTCCCTCCATATGGCGGTATTGAGGATCGCCGAAGGGAACGATTTTGCTCAGCCCCATCAGAATATCCCGGGGAACGGCGGGATCGGCATTTTCGTTGACCGTCACTGCCGCCGTCGTATGAGGAACAAACACATAACAGATGCCGTTTCTAACCCTGCTCTCCTTGACGGCCGCCCGAATTCGAGCCGTAATATCGATCATTTCCACGCGTTCATCCGACTTGACAGTAAAGGACTTCATGGTACCCCCTTTCCGGAAAGACAACAGAAGAAATTTTTAACGACTGTCGATCTAAAGTCTGTTGATCATACCGGCGAGATATCCGGCGCCGTATCCGTTGTCGATGTTGACGACACAGACCCCGCTGGCGCAGCTGTTCAGCATGGCAAGAAGCGCGGAAAGACCATTGAAGCTCGCCCCGTATCCGACACTTGTTGGGACGGCAATGACGGGCTTGTCGACCAGCCCCCCCACGACGCTGGGCAATGCCCCTTCCATACCGGCAACGACAATGACCACCCTGGCTCCCCGGATGGCCTCCAGATTGTAAAACAGGCGGTGAATTCCTGCGACGCCCACATCGACAATCCTTTCGACCCGGTTGCCGAAGAGTTCCGCGGTCACGGCGGCTTCCTCGGCAACCGGCAGGTCCGAGGTTCCAGCTGTTACCAGAGCGATATAGCCGGAAGAGACCTCCAAGGCTTTTCTCTTTATGGTAAAGGCCCTGGCCAGAGAGGAGTAAACGGCAGCGGGACAGATTTTTCTGATTTCCTCGAACAGATCTTCGCTGGCTCTCGTCGCCAGAATATTGGCCTCGCGTTCAAGCATCGCTTTAACAATCGCTTTTACCTGCTCAACCGTTTTGCCTGAACAGAAGATCACCTCCGGGTAACCGACGCGCCATTCCCGGTGAGTGTCGATCTTGGCACAGCCCACGTCGAGATAAAAATGGCTCTTCAAAAGGGCCATTCCTTCATCGACAGCGACTCTGCCCTCCTTCACTTTTTCAAGAATATCCCGGAGTACGTCCGTATCCATTTTTGCTCATGCTTTCCCAATCTAAGAAGATGCCGATTTCAAAAGGCTTCTGTTCATATTTCCGCTCTCATAGCCTTCCAGTTCCAGGGCCACAAAGACATAACCCAAAGCCTTCAGGGCCCGGGATACGTCGTCCAGGATTGTTTCCCGGAAGAAATCCCGGCGCTCCTCCCTGCCGACCTCAATCCGGGCAAGATTGCCGTGGCTGCGGACCCGGACACAGCGGAAACCCGATTCCCTCAGGTAGTTCTCCGCTTTCTCGATTCGATCCAGTTCGCGAAGGGTAATCTCGTGACCATACGGCATCCGGGACAAAAGACAGGCGTCGGGCGCCTTCTGCCAGTTGGGCAGACCGATTTCCCGTCCGATTTTCCGGATCTCCTTCTTGCGCCATCTCTGCTCCAGAAGAGGACTGGGGACTTTCAACTCCTTCAAAGCCTTCATTCCGGGGCGGTAATCCTGCAGGTCATCCAGGTTGGAACCGTCCAGGACGGAGGGAATGCCCCGCTGATCCGCCTCGGCCTTCATGGCGGAAAACAGCTGTCTCTTGCACCGGAAACAGCGGTCGTCCGGATTGAACCGGATCTCTTCGTTCAATGGGATTTCCAGCACGGCATGGCGAACCCCAATGGTTTCCGCAATCCGGCCTGCCTCACAAATTTCCTCCTTCGGCATATAGGGCGCTGATGCCGTCAAGGCGGTAACACTGTCCCCCAGAGCCTCCCGGGCAGCCCAAAGCAGGAATGTGCTGTCCACCCCTCCGGAAAAGGCCACAGCACAGGAGCCATAAGATTTCAGAAAGTTCACAAGGATGTCATATTTCTGAGATCGACTCATCTGCATTTCCCGCTGGACAGAAAATCCAGAATTTCCAGAATACTGACGCCCTTTTCCCCGGCCAGTCTCTTGCAATCTTCATATTCCGGTTTAGACTTGATTCTCTTTCCTTTAAAGTAGGCTTGCTTCATAGTCACGGGGCCGTATTTCGTCTCCACTGTGGAAAAGTCCCTTTTCAGCATGACTTTTGATATCCGGTATGCCCTCAAACCGAAAGTCGACGTATGAAGCCAGAGGATTTCTTCCATTTCTTTTTTTCTTTCCTGATCGCAGATAACGCTCAGGGTCACCGCGGGACGGGACTTTTTCATGAGAATCGGGGCAAGCGTGACATCGAGCGCCCCCTTCTCGAACAGTCTATCCATAACCGCATCATACAGTTCCGGATTCATGTCGTCGATGTTGCACTCCAGAACCCAGGCATCCTGCTCCGCTACATCCGGGTCAGACTCCCCCTCCCCGCTTTCTCCGAGATAAATTCTCAGGACGTTCGGAATTTCCGTATCCCTCTGCCCGACGCCGTAACCGATCTTCACGGGGGTAAAATTCAGTTTATCCGTAAAGGAGTCTACCGTAGCGGCAAGGATCGCCGCTCCCGTGGGCGTCGTGGTTTCAAAAGCCACCGCTCCGGATTTCAGGGGAATCCCCCTGAGAATCTCGACTGTTGCCGGCGCGGGGACAGGCAGAATTCCGTGGGTGCAGCGGACAAAGCCTCCCCCTATCTCAACAGGAGAAGAAAGCACACGGTCCACTTGTAAATAATCAAGGCACACCGCGGCACCGACAATGTCCACGATGGAATCGAGGGCTCCTACTTCATGAAAATGGACCTCTTCCACATCACATCCGTGAACCTTCGCTTCCGCTTCCGCGACCTTCCGGAAGATATTGAGACCTGTATTTTTTGCCCGGGCGGAAACTCCGCTTTCCTCAAGAAGGCGAGCAATATCGGAGTATGTTCGATGCTGATGGGAATGATCATGGGTTTGAAGCAGCACCTCGAAGCGGGTTCCTTCAATACCCCGCCGCTTTTCCCTGCTGATTCGAATTTCATAGGAATCATCGATGTTCACTTTCTTTAATTCCCCCAGCAGATATGCAGGATCAACACCCAGATCCAGCATGGCGCCCAGATTCATATCGCCGCTGATGCCTGAAAAACAATCATAATACAGTATCTTCATCATCATATTCCGTTGCAAGCGCTTATTTTGCCGTCATCACCCGATAACAGCTCTTCCAGCCTGGAACAGGATTTTCTTCGACTGACCAACCGCAATACTGCGAATTTTTGAAATTGACGAATCCGCCCGCGAAGTGCTATTAAATCAACCTATTCCAGCTTAGAGGAAGATCATGTCTGATATCGTCAGGTTTGGTGTATCACTGGACAACACGTTACTGAAACAGTTTGATCGGTTCATCAAGGATCGGAACTACACAAACCGATCCGAAGCCATACGCGACCTGATCCGCCAGGAGCTATTGAAGAAGGAATGGACGGAAGATCAGGACGTCGCCGGGGCCATCACCTATATCTATGACCATCATCAGCGGGACTTGCTTAATAAAATAATTGATATCCAGCACGATTTTCATGATGTCATCAAGTCAACACAGCACATCCATCTCGACCATGACAACTGCCTGGAAATCGTCGCGGTCAAGGGAAATCCGACCACCATCAGCAAGCTTTCCAACGCATTGAAGGCCATCAAAGGCGTAAGACACGGATCACTAAGCATTTCGGGCGTTGGTCAGATCGCATGAAAAATATCTTTTTCTGTTCTGAAAAGACCGTCCATAAAATTCACAGGTCGACAAGTCGGCACGCATAAAAGAAAAGGGGTTACAGTAAATCCTGCAACCCCTTGATTTCATTGGTAGGCGGTACTGGGATTGAACCAGTGACTTCTACCGTGTGAAGGTAGCACTCTCCCGCTGAGTTAACCGCCCATCGTCGTACGGGTGCAAGCTATATCCCAAAGAATCCTCTTTTTCAAGCGAAAATATGGATTCATCTGGTTTTCATTTCCCGCCTTCACAGAGTTCCCGATAAAACTCCACCCTCCTGTCCCTGTAAAGGTGGTTAAAAGGATTCAGGTTTTTGTTCCTGGCCCGGGAAACATCGATATCGACAACCGCCACCTCATCGCCAATCGATCCGGCCTGATAAAGAACATCGGCATGGGGACCGGTAACCTGACTTTTGCCGGTAAAAGAAAGCGTCCTGCCATCCCGGACATCCTGTCCGGTCCGATTGGCCGTAATGGCATAGACATGATTCTCCAGACAGCGGGTTTTCATGGCATCCTGGCAAAAAGGCAGAACCAGGTTGGCACAGTGGCAGATGACATCCGCCCCCTTCAGGGAAAGAATCCTCATGAACTCAGGAAAAAACCAGTCGAAACAGATCATGATCCCGATGCGGCAGATGCCAAGATCATAAAGTTCAGGGGCGCGATCTCCCGGTTGAAACCAAAGTTTTTCTTCATTGAACAGATGAATTTTACGATAAGTTCCCAGATAACCCCTTGGTGAGACCAGAACGGCTGAATTATAAAACCGTCCTTTCTCACGTTCGGCCAATCCGGCCACAATAAAGGAACCACCGCGTCGGGCCATTCCGCACAGGAATTCTGTCGTTCTTCCGCCAGGAATCTCCTCGGCAAGTTCAGCAACTTCCTGGTGGGCAGTAAAGAGATAGCCGGTATTAAAAAGCTCGGGAAGTACGAGAAGGTCCGCCTTTGTACAATTTATCAGACTCTCTGTTTTCTGAAGATTCTCAGCAACCTTTCCGAAAACCGGTTCGATCTGAATAAATCCCGCTTTCATACCATCCTCTTAATAATGTTATTTTTCTATTTCAGTATGTTTCCGCCCTGCCCCTGTCATGTCGGATCAACCTGACCTTGAACCATGACCACAGCACCTTTTTGCTTATAATATCAATTCCATAAAAGATCAATCTTCTTCTTTCCCTGACGATCAGAGAGCAGCCCTCCTCCTTCAGAATTTGCCCTGAAGAAAAAATTCTTTCTCAACCCGCGCTGATTCTGGATAGCAGAATTATTTAATCAATTTTTCAATTTTTGAGTTGGCGAACCTCTATCTAACTCTGCGGATCTACAACAGTTGAAAATATTTATTGACAAAAACAACCCCATAGGTTAAGTGCACCACGGATTTGATGGCAGTCAACCAGCTTTATAGATAGTGGGTTTCCGTTGCCGAAAGGGATGGGCCCTGGCAGTTAAAATTCATCAAAAGAAACTGTAGGAGGAAATTATGGAAGTCACTGTACCCATGGAAGGAAAGGTTGTAGCAATCAAAGTTAATGTCGGCGACAAGGTTGAAGAAGACGACGAAATCGCGGTCATGGAAGCCATGAAGATGGAAATGCCTGTCCCGTCGCCGGTCAGCGGCGTCGTAAAACAAATCATGGTCAAGGTTGGTGACAAGGTTGCGGCTGAGGCTGCGTTGATGGTCATCGAATAGATCAGATTTTCCAGATATTACACACCAAAGAAACAAGAAAACACCCCATACCGATCTTTACAAAGTGGTTCAGCCGCTTCAAAATGCAGGATATTCAATGCAGAAACACCGTGCCGGTCTATGCGCCGGCACGGTGTTGTTTGCCACATGATGCTTGAAATGTTACGCCGATCATCCACTCATAAGATAATGTCAGTAGAGCCGCTTGCGCGACTTTATCATGACTTCTTTCCGTTAGGGAACGGCGGACACGGACTGAAGCGGTTTTCTGCACCACAATAACATTACCAAGGAGGATACATTATTATGGATTTTGCTTTATCAGAAGAACTTGAAATGCTACGCTCCATGGCGCGGGATTTCGCGGCCGAAAAGATTGCTCCCTTTGCAGACAAATGGGACGAAGAACACTACTTCCCCTATGAGGAAGTCGTCAAACCGATGGGCGAACTGGGCTTCTTCGGCACGGTCATTCCGGAAGAATACGGTGGAACCAACATGGGCTGGCTGGCCGCCATGATCCTCACAGAAGAAATCTCCCGTGCATCCAGCGCGCTTCGCGTCCAGATCAACATGGAAGGCCTTGGCTGCGCCTACACCATCTGGAAGTATGGAACGGAAGAAGCCAAGAAGAAGTACGTTCAGAAGCTGGTTTCAGCCGAATACCTTGGCGGCTTCGGCATCACCGAATTCAACGCCGGTTCCGACGTTATGTCTATGAAATCCACTGCCGAGGACAAAGGGGATTATTATCTGCTGAACGGTTCCAAGACCTGGATCTCCAATGCCAACTGCGCCGATGTCATCATTTACTATGCCTATACGGATAAGGCAGCAAAAGGCAAGGGTCTGTCCGCATTTGCCGTGGAATTGAAGAACAACCCCGGCATCCGCACGACGGATCTGGACAAGATGGGAAGCAAATCCTCACCGACCGGTGAAATCTATCTCGACAACGTCAAAGTCCCGAAGGAAAATCTCCTCGGCAAACCCGGCGACGGCGCCAAGATCGTTTTCGGTTCTCTCAATGGAACCCGTCTCTCCGCCGCGGCTGGCGGAATCGGTCTTGCCCAGGCCTGCCTCGACGCCGCCATCAAATACGCCAATGAACGTGAACAGTTTGGAAAACCCATCGGAACGTTCCAGGCCAACCAGTTCCTCATCGGCGAAATGGCCACCGAATTGGAAGCCGCTAGACTGATGGTCTACAGGGCTGCCTGGCAGAAGGATCAGGGCAATCTGGGCAACACAGTTGAAACAGCTCAGGCCAAATATCTGGCCGGCGAAGTGGCCTACAAGTGCGCTATCGGTGCCATGCGCATTTTCGGCGCCTATGGTTATTCCACAGAGTATCCAGTGAACCGTTACTATCGTGACGCTCCCACCTATGCCATGGTGGAAGGTTCAACCAATGTCTGTAAGATGATCGTCGGCGGAGCTCTGCTGGCCCAGAAATAACCCATAAACCGAGGTTTTCTGACCTCTGTTACGTTACATGTTACAGTGCAGATTTACTGGAGGATAGTTATTCATGAGACAATACTTTGAAAAGATGGACGATCTGGGCAAGCCCTTGAAACCCGCTCAGATTGAAAGAATGAAGGAAAACGTTGCACAGATTGAGGAAGTGTATGCAGAAGTCGCAGCGGAATTCGAAAAGGCAAAAAATGCAGGCGTTCCCGCCGAGGATGTCCACAAAAAAGGCGAAATGACCGTATGGGATCGTATCGAATACATCGTGGATCCCGGTACGTTCTGTCCGCTCCACACCCTTTTCAATCCCGCAGGAAATAAAGAGGGCGTGACGGGCGTCATCGATGGTCTTGCCCGAATCAGCGGCAAATGGTGCGTCCTGATCGGATTTGACAACAAGGTTACTGTGGGCGCCTGGATTCCCGGTCAGCCGGAAAACAACCTCCGTGCCACCGATATGGCCAAGATCCTCAATATTCCCATAGTCTGGCTGGTCAACTGCTCCGGTGCGAGACTGCCCGAGCAGCATAAATTCTATGCCAACCGCCGCGGCAGTGGGACCTGCTTCTTCCGCCACGCGGAACTGGAAACGCTGGGGATTCCCGTCCTAGCGGGGATTTACGGAACGAATCCGGCCGGCGGCGGCTATCAGGGAATCAGCCCGACCATTCTTCTCGCTCACAAAAACTGCAACATCGCCGTGGGTGGCGCAGGCATCGTCAGCGGCATGTCCCCCAAGGGATTCTTCGATGAAGAAATAGCTGAAGCGCTTATCGAAGCAACGCGCAAGTTCAGGGCAACTCCTCCAGGAAGAGTCGCGATTCATCATGATGTGACCGGATTCTTCCGCGCAGTCTATGAGGAGGAAACAGGTGTCCTGGATGGATTGAAGCAGTACATGGCTGAAATGCCGGCTTATAATCCCCGTTTCTTCCGGGTTGCCCAGCCTGCAGAACCCAAGTACGATCCCAAGGAAATCTCTTCCATCATCACCTTCAACCAGAAGATGGTTTATGATTTCGATAATATTCTGGCCCGTCTGGTGGACAATTCCGAGCATATGGAATTCCGTCCCGGTTTCGGACCTGAGGTTTACACCGGTCTGGTCAAGATCGACGGCTTCCTGATCGGCGCCATCGGCAACCGTCATGGTGTTCTGCCCAACTACCCGGAATATACCAATGAGTACATCGGGGTGGGAGGAAAGCTGTATCGCCAGGGTCTGATCAAGATGAGCGAGTTTGTCTCCCTCTGTGATCGTGATCGTATTCCCATTGTGTGGTTCCAGGATACTTCAGGAATCGACGTTGGCGACATCGCGGAAAAAGCGGAACTTCTCGGGCTGGGTCAGGCTCTTATTTATTCCATCGAGCAGACGAAACTTCCCATGATGCTGACGGTCCTCCGCAAGGGATCGGCAGCGGCCCATTACGTCATGGGCGGCCCCACGGCCAATAACCACACGGCCTTTACGCTGGGCACGGCTACGACGGAAATTTACGTCATGCACGGCGAAACCGCGGCAACAGCCAGTTTTGCCCGCAGACTGGTCAAGGAAAAGGATGCCGGCAAGTCCCTGCAGCCTGTCCTTGATAAGATGAATCAGTTGGCAAAGGAATACTATAACAACTCACGTCCGGTATACTGTGCCCAGCAGGGTTTGGTGGACGAAATCGTTCGTTACGAAGACATCCGCAAATACCTGGTCGCATTTGCCAATGCAGTGTATCAGAATCCGAAATCCATCTGCCCGCAGCATCACTTGATTCTGCCGCGGATTATCCGTTCTGAGATTGTTAAAGGATTGCCCAGACCAGCAAAAGAAGCATAAATAAGGACTAACACCCCTTATCTGGTCATTGAGTAACTAAAGAAGGCCGAAGCGTGAATTCTTCATGCTTCGGCCTTTTACATTCCCTTTTCGTCCGTCTCAAGAAGACAGGGAAGAACGGACATCACGACAATCAACCTGCCTTTATTCTCTGTTAAACTTCTCTGCCCTCCGATTTATGCTTGAGTTCCAGAACCCGCTGCAGGTCCTGTTCCGTATTGATATTCAGAAACATCCGACATTCAGGGTCAAAGCTCCGGATAACGGATTCAGGAATATACAGAACCCGCATCCCTTTGAAACAACCGGTCATTTTGAGGCGATCCCTGATCAGCAGACTTTTTATGGAGGGCAGACAGCGCCGTGAGTAAATGGCATGAAGCGGGTGAAAACCGTCTGCGGTTTCTGGAACAACCACATCATATTCGGAAGCTTTTCCCGCCATGTACCGGATAAATTCGACATTCAGGTAGGGTATGTCACAGGCGCATAAGAAGGCATGGTCAAAGGAAGCGTAAAATAGTCCCGAATAAAGCCCTCCCATAGGGCCCTTTCCCTTATAGATGTCGGTAACCAGGGCGATATCCTGATCCAGATAAAGAAGGGGCTCATTGGTTACAAGAATCACCTCTGAAAAAAGCTGACGGAACAGTTTCACCGTTCGATCGATCAGGCGTTCACCGTTAATCTCCAGGAAGGCCTTGTTCAATCCCATTCGAGAACTTTTTCCACCGGATAGAATGATGCCCGTCATCCAGTTACCCTCCCCGGCATAGCCCCGGAAGCCATTAATAAATTTTTATCTCTCTGTTTCATCATTTTTTCCTTTAACTCCAGAGGTCTTCAAAACGGCGGCAACGGGAATCCAGAAAAACAAGTCTGCCTTTGTCGGTCTCCGAACGAATAAGCCGTCCCATTCCCTGTTTCAGTTTGATGATAGCTTCATAATAGTAGCGGCTCCAGAACTCTTCCTTGGACAGCGATCCTTTACGGGCGGTCTGCAAGGGATCAAAGGGATACGGAAAGGGTATCCGGGTAATGATCACCTGAGTCAGGGTATCCCCCCGGAAATCGACCCCATACCAGAAAGTTTCTACTCCAAAGAGGACGCTTTCCCTGATCGACCGGAATTCATCGATCAGATTTCCCGTGGGACGGCCCATCTGTTGAATCAGTAGAGGATATCCGTCGGCGATGATTTCGTCACCCGTCTGCAGCGCCACCGCTTCCAGATCGCTGTAGCTTGAAAAAAGAACCAGAGTGCGTCCCCGGTTCTTACGAATCAGTTCCGGAAGAAGGTCAACCACAGCTTTCAACCAGGCCTGCTTGTTTTCATAACCGCCATTCACGGCACCGTCAGGTAGAAAAACTTTCATGGATTCAAGGGAATAGGGAGATGGAATCGCCACGAAGCGAAATTCCCGCCCATCCTGATCCGTGAAAAAAGTGCGATCTTCCTTCCCAGCTGGCGAAATCGAATCACAGCCTGTCGCATCACCCATCCCGACGATTCGGCAAAAGTCGTTGAACCGGTTTCGATGACGCAAGGTGGCCGAGGTGTAGATAACGCAATCTCGTTTATTATAAACATGCGCTTTAATCAAACTGGATACATCCACGGCGGAAACCGTGATCACCCAGTGTTTGAAGAAGAGCTGGCAGGCAGCGACGGTATTCTCAGTGCGGATTGTTTTTTCCATGGTCTGAAAGTTATCTGCTTCTGTATAGAGCCGGGCTATGGCATTTCTGACCCGTTCCTGCGAACGGGGCAATATTTTCAATACCCGGGACGCATCCGGATCTTTCAAAAAAGACAACCCTTTACCGATACCCCTTAAAAGATCGGCAAACAAACGAAGCATCTTTTCAATGTCCCCATCAGGGTACGCACCATGACAGACCGGCAGTTCCAGAATCTCACCCTTTGCAAAGTAAGGATGAATCGTCTGGAGCATGCTCCCGAATTCATTAACGGTCTGATGAAATTCATTGATGGTTTCATGACATTGCTGAAGCATCATCTCGACTTCCCCGGATACCTTCCGAGAAACCCTCTGAAGCACCGATTCCAGATATGCGATGATATCAGTGATCTCGCGGGAATGCACGGAGAGGCTGAACGCGTTGCGCACGGCCTGTTCAAAATGATTCGCTTCGTCCACAATGCAGTTCCGAAACAGTCCGGACAATTCCTCGTCGTGATCAATCAAGGCCAGTTTATGATGGTTCGTAATGACCAGACGGGCAGACCGGGCTTCGGCAAGAGCAACCTGGGCCGGGCAGAGGGTATGATTTCCCGCGCACCCGGTCTTCGCTGAAATCTCATCCTGAAGCTGACGGAGATAAAGGCCATCGTTCAGGTAACGGCCAATTTTCTCCCCAACAGTTTCACCGTCGACCTGTCGATAAAGAAAAATGAGATTTACAAAGTACAGCCATGCCAGCAGGCTGGCCCCTTTCAAATCTTCTTCGAAGGCTGAATTCAGTTTTTCGGCACAGAGATAATTGGATTTGCCTTTCAGGACGGCGATGGAGATCTTTGAATAACCCCGTTCAAGGGCGACAGTTCTATTGATTTCCTGTTGAAAGATCTGATCCTGGAGGCTTTTTGTATAGGTCGAAATCATTATCCGGGCTTCGGGATTGCGATGCAGATATTCCATGACCGGTATCAGATAACCCTGGGTTTTCCCCGTTCCCGTCCCAGCCTCCAGCGTCAGGACCGCCCCGTCATTCAATGCCTCTGCGACATGAAAGGCATAATCCAACTGGGTTTTTCGGAACTTGAAACCCTGAGCGGCTCCCGCCAGCCCGAGGCAAAGGTCTTTGACTCTTTGATCCGATATATTCCGTTGACCTTCCAGGATCTGCGGCTCCAGTGAAACCGTTTTTGCCTTTTCCAGATACCTCATCCAGTTTGCCGTGTCAGACCGGTTCACGGGCTTGAACAGCCCTCCCCAGTAATCCTGATAATGCCGGGTCAGATGAAGAAATACCTCACCCAGCAGGGTATCGCTCTTCTGCAGATAATAGCGCAGCGCCGCTGACGGCGGATTGGTTTCGTCATTCAGCCGGTTACCACAGATATGACGGACAAGGTCCATCGAAAGTTCCACCAGCTCCGCAGCGGAAAAGCTGATCTTTTCGCGTCTTTTTCCTTTCATGAATTCCCATAGGCTGCGAGGGGAAAAGGATTCGACATGGGGAAGGAAAAACTCCAGCGCAAAGCTGAGATCAATTCCGCGTTCCCGGACGCAGAACCGGAGGACGAGATCCAGAACATGATGAGGATCCAGAACCAGTATAAATGCCTGCCCAGCGAGAAAAGAACTCAACCTGGAGGCCACCTCTTCTGCCGGAGGCGGATCTTTAAGATTCTCCCGTGAGATATTGGAATGGTAACGCTCCCGTTCGGTAAGATATCCGTATCGGACCAGGGACGAGAAATCCCGGCGGGAATGATCACGGGACAGAATGGTGGCGGCTATTTCATAAATCCGGTTGCCTTGATCTTCCTTCAAGCCTGTGTGAGCATAAACAAATGCAACGTCATCAATGGGATATGAATAGGGTTTCAGCATGAACAGTCATCAAAGCCCTTCCCCGGACGGGTTTTATCAAGGGCTGAATTCATTAAAGTGTCTGAAAAGTCCAAGGATTACCCGGTAAAATGTCCTTTCTGTCGCCTCTCATATCACACAAGCTCGGATGACTGAACAGGAAATCAGCGATTTTAAGGCATTTTTATTTCATTTGATCGTCAGTCCGATAAAGATTCCCCTTTAAGGGAACCAGCAATAAAAAAATTTGCAAGCGGGTTCTTGACAAGTTTATGTTTTTTAGGATAAAAAGGCAACTTCACACGATATCATCCACCAGGCCGGAGTAACTCAGGGGTAGAGTAGCTGATTCGTAATCAGCAAGTCGGGGGTTCAAATCCCCCTTCCGGCTCCAGTATAATCAAGGGGTTACAGTTTGTAACCCTTTTTTTATAAGGGAGAAAAATAAGGGAGTGGTCAAAATTCGAGGTTTTTCACGGCTCCGATTAGGCTTTGCCTGATCGACTGCAGGTAGATATCCGTGGTGGTTGGCCTTTGATGCCCTAGCAAAGCTTGGATGTCAGTTATCGCCACACCGGAACCGGCCAGTTTGCTGGCTCCGTAATGCCTCAAAGCATGATAACCGAACGCCTTAACCCCTGCCATCCTGCACGCCGTCTTCAAGAATTTACTTCGATAGAAATATGGTTTGCCATCCTCATGGCAAAAGACATATTCCCCTACCCTTGGCATCGTTTCTAATACCTTCTTCAATGTGTCATTAATCGGGATTATCCTTTCTGTCAAATCCGAATTCTTTGATTTCCTGGTTTTCAAGATCAGATAATTCTCGTAGACATCTTCCCACTTCAGTTTATTGATTTCATTGACCCTGGCCATGGTGCAAATGATTGCGGTCAGATAAAGTTTCTGCTCCTCACCACAGAACTGGAAGACCTTGACGATATCATCTTGAGGTGGGATATACTTCCTCTTCCGTTCGATAGGAAAGAACTTGATTTTCCCGGCTGGATTTTCGCTTACCATGTCCCTCTCGACTCCGTGGTTGAAAAGGGCCTTGATAAATCTCAATTCCTTATTGGCCACATAATGCGATCT
>Ga0123335_1002528_pt1 | contig 27139 bp, 23 predicted proteins | sample BiotimSIPDNA_2_FD_89707 | JGI IMG/M metagenome (GOLD analysis project Ga0123335, IMG submission 89707) | Anaerobic biogas reactor microbial communites from Washington, USA - Biogas_R2 time_0 SIP DNA | ecosystem: Engineered > Bioreactor > Anaerobic > Unclassified | place: Washington, USA...
GTCTCCTTCAAAAACTCGAAATCGCTCCGGGTTTAAGTATTGAGGCCATCATGGCACAACAAAGCATTCACGCGATGCTCAATCGCGCTCCTCAAACTCGGGTAAAACCGACCGTATTGATTCGTCCGGCATCTTTTCAACCAAGATTTTCATATCTTCCAGTCGTTGCGGATAAAGCGTTCGACATGCCTGATCAAGCGCTCTGATCATCGTAAAACGTTCTTCGAGATTCTCCAGTGAAAAAAGGAGAGGAATCATGCTCACATAAACATCGCGTATAATCTTGTCTTCTTTTTCGTCTGCCTTCATGCGCATGAGCCCGAACATCTTGCGCCCGAAACCATCGTCGTCGCGGCATATTTCCAGATATTTATCGGCTGAGTCATACAGTTGAGCTTCCATAAGTTGATCGCGGTATTCCCCTGCATCGTCCAAAATCTTGAGTAACTCCTTCTGATCGAAAAAGCGCTTGAGTTCCTTGGACGCCCTTCTTTTTTCGCCCCGAGACCGTGACCCTGAAGCGTAGACATGACCGAAAAGCCAAGGTTGCAAGAAGCGATCCCCTTGTTGGCGCTTGCCATCGATCGCGAAAAAGCGAAAGGTGCGCATGCGCTCTTCTGCCTCATGCCATTCGTTATTAATTGTTTGTTGATCATCCATTTTGATCACCTTATTCCCCGTCCGCTTTCGCAGAATTAATACTGTTTTCTGTTGTTTCCATGGTACACGAATCAGACTCCCTTGTCTGTTCCCCTTGAAGCTTGTCAAGAATGCGACTGCCTTTGCGCATAAAATACACAAAGTAAGTAATAAGCGAAATTAACCATGAAACAGGATAGGCCATGATGATGACATCGAAGCTGTTCCAGACCGGGAGCACGACCAGCATCCACAGGAGTCGGACACCTGCCATGCAGATGAGGCTGACGATCATCGGGAAAAAGGCATAACCCATCCCTCTGAGCGTCGCCCCGATGATTTCAGTCAAGGCAAAAATCCAATAGGTCGACAGCAAAATCGTCATGATATGGGTCGCGTAGGACGTCACCGCCGGGTCAGGATTAAATGCGGCCGCAATCGGATGTCGCAACAAAATAAACAATCCGGATAAGGCGGCGACCAGCACGAACGTAAGTCCTAAACTCTGTTTCAAGCCTTTTCGCACACGTTCAGGGCGCCCCGCCCCGATGTTCGCGCCCGTATGCGTCATGACCGCGAGCGCCAGGCCGCTCACCAACACAAAGACGAAACTGTCCGTTCTTGAGGCCGCGGAGAAACCCGCCACGGCATGTTTTCCGAAACGGTTAATGAAGGTCTGAATGAACACACCTGAAAGCGCGACAATGAATGACTGCAATCCTGCCGGAACGCCCACATGAAGCGACCTGAACAAAATCCTCGGGTGAAAGGAGATGTCGCGCAAAAAGAGTCTAAAAGGCGTCATGCTGGTGGCAAGGCTTGTGGTGACCAACAGCGCCGTGATAAATTGCGCGATCACGTAGGCCCAAGCGGCACCTGAGACTCCCCAGTCAAAGAATCCGACAAAAAGAAAATCAAGCCCGACATTGAGTAGCACGCCCAGCGACAGGAAGATGAAAGGATGCTTCATGTCACCGACGCCACGCAAAATGCCGGCCCCTACATTGTAAATCGTCACAGGCAGGGCGCCCGCAAAATAAATCCGAAGATAAGTCACAGCATAGGGGAGGACATCCGGGGGCGTTTTCATCGCGCTTAAGAGTAAGGGCGCAAATCCAACACCCACGGCTGTGAGTATCAGGCCGCTTGCGATGGCCAGCGCATAACCGTTATGGACCACCTTGTAGAGGTTGTCGTAATCTTCTGAACTTGAGACCTGCACCGTGACAACCGATACCCCGGTCGCGATCCCGGTCGCCAATCCGATCACCATGCTGATAATCGAGGCCGTGGAGCCGACACCCGCCATGGCATCGACGCCGCTGTAGTTCCCGATGATCATGAGGTCGGCGACACTGTACATTTGCTGCATCAGGTTGGTGACAAGAAGCGGGAGGGCAAACAAAAGAATCTGTTTCCAGATCGGCCCTTCCATTAAATTGATGTTGCGTATGCGCATCCGTCAATCCTCACATATTGTCAGCCAAGGCGAGATTTAAAATCATTGTATCCGAATCGGCGCAATAGCTTGAGTTCGCCTGAAAGTTCCGTCATGGCGATCGCGGGGAGCGGAATCCCGTTAAAAGTATTGTTCTTGCACATGGTATAGATCGCCATGTCCGTGAACACAATACGATCGCCCGGCAATGGGGGAATTTCAAATGAATAGGTCCCGATCACATCGCCCGAGAGGCAGGTCGGGCCGGCAAGCGTCACGCGGTACGGTAAAGAGGCATTTCGTTCGCCCCGGTAAAACACCTTGTCCTTCCCGGAGCGTTCCGCTGCGGGGAAAAGGTAACACTGCGGCGTATAAGGCATTTCAAGCACATCCGGCATATGACAGGCGGCGGAGCTGTCCATAATCGCGACGATTCCCTCATCTGGTCGAAACAGATCGAGTACCGTCGAGAGCAGCCATCCCGCATTAAGCGCGACCGCCTCCCCCGGCTCAAGGTAGACCGTGGCTCCTGTTTGATCCGCCACACGTCCGATCAGTCGGATCAGTAGCTCCCGGTCATAGTCATCTTTCGTGATGAGATGCCCCCCACCCAGATTCACCCATCGAAGGCCTTTTGGCAAACGCCCAAAAGACGCGTCAATCGCGTCAAGCGTTCTTTCGAGTGTGTCCGCGCCCTGCTCGCAAAGCGAATGAAAGTGAATCCCTGAAAGGCCCTCAAAACGGCCTTCGGCGACACCCTTTTTAAATGCCTTGGCCGGAACACCATGGCGTGAGTCGGGTCTTGCTGGGTCATAGAGCGCGACCTCCACCTCCGAGTAACCCGGATTGATTCTGAGCCCGCATGAAATCTGACGTTCACCGGATAGATTATGTTCAATCACGCGTTCACTATATTTTTCCCACTGTTCAAAGGAATTGAACACGAAGGCATCGACAAGCGGGATCAGTGATTCAAAATCGTCCTCACTATAGGCCGGCTGGTAGACATGGACTTCGCTTTCTTCCTTCATCTCCTCGCGGGCAAGCCTTGCTTCAAAAAGACCCGAGCTGGCCGCGCCGTCCAGATAGTCCGACAGCATGGGGTAAAAGGGATAGCAGGAAAACGCTTTTTGTGCTAAAAGGATCTTGCATCCCGATTTTTCTCGCAGCTCACGAAGGATCTTGGCGTTCTTCAAAAGAGCCCCCTCGTCGATCAGATAGACAGGGGACGGGGCTTCAAAAACGATGTAATTCGAAGGAACCGTCACGATGATTCGTCCTCCTTACGGCACCAGGGTGGGTGTTTCGTCGACAATCCAGGGAAGGCCGTAACGATTCAATCCTTCCATGAACGGATCGGGGTCAAGCTGCTCCACATTCCAAACGCCCGGCTTTTTCCAGGCTCCTGTGAGCACCAGTGAGGCGCCGATCATCGCGGGCACACCGGTGGTATAAGAAACGGCCTGCGAGCCGACCTCACGGTAGGAAGCCTCATGATCGCAGATATTATAAAGCCGCCAAATTTTTCCCTTGCCGTCTTTTAAGCCCTTGAAAATACAACCGATATTGGTCTTGCCTTTCGTACGGGGACCGAGCGACGCGGGGTCCGGCAGGACCGCCTTTAAGAACTGGAGCGGGATGATCTCCATCCCCTCGTAACAAATGGGTTCAATCGAGGTCATGCCCACATTTTGTAGGCAGCGAAGGTGCGACAGATAGCTCTCGCCGAAGGTCATAAAGAAGCGTATTCTCCGGATGCCCGGGATATGCTTGGCAAGCGATTCGAGCTCTTCATGGTACAGCAAGTACATGTCGCGCTCGCCGACGCCTTCAAAGTCATACCGGCGCTTAATTTCCATTGGTTCTGTTTCGATGAACTTTCCCGCTTCGTAATAGCGGCCTTTCGCCGTGACTTCGCGGATATTGATCTCAGGGTTAAAATTAGTGGCAAAAGGATAACCGTGGTCGCCCCCGTTGCAGTCGAGGATGTCGATTTCATGGATCTCATCAAATTCGTGCTTCAAGGCGTAGGCCGAGAACACGCCCGTCACGCCGGGATCAAAGCCTGAGCCCAAGATCGCGGTCAAACCGCGCTCCCGGAAACGATCCTGGTAGGCCCACTGCCATTTGTATTCAAATTTGGCGGTGTCCTCCGGCTCATAATTGGCCGTGTCAAGATAGTCGACACCCGCCTCAAGGCAGGCGTCCATGATCGTGAGATCCTGGTAAGGCAGCGCGAGATTCATGACAATGTCAGGCTTTTCCTTTTTAAAAAGGCGAACCAGTTCGGGCACATTGTCAGCGTCGACCTGGGCGGTTGTGATCGCCACTCCTTGGCCGTCCAGCTTCTTTTTTAATTCCTCACAACGTGACAAAGTGCGACTCGCAATACAGAGCTCCGTAAAGACTTCACGGTTCTCTACACATTTATGCGCCGCCACCTGGGCCACGCCTCCGGCCCCTATAATCATCGCTTTCGCCATCCGATTCACGCTCCTTCTTTTTATTCGTTGACACTATAGCAGATTCAAAGCCTACCTTAAGACCTGTGAAGATCCAGCAATAACAGCCATTCTCTTAAGAGTTTGCAGGCTAAAGCCGTCGAGGCACCTGACAAGTCAAGAGGCGGCGACAGCTCCATCATATCCGTCCCGATGACTTTGAGTTCTGATACATGGGCCAAAGCTTTTAAAAGTTCTTGAAAACTTACACCGCCCGCTTCGGGCGTTCCCGTCCCCGGCATCTCAGAAGGGTCGAGCACATCAAGATCAATCGTGACATAGACCGGCGCATCCCCGACCAGGGCTTTCAGGTTCTCTACCCCCTCCAAATGGAAGGGATGAAAATCAAGATGCTCCTTCGCAAAAAGAAACTCCCCTTTTAACCCAGAGCGAATACCAAACGAATGGATCCGCCCCTCCCCTAAAAGATCGTAGCAGCGCCGCATGACGGAGGCATGGGACCAGGGGTCGCCCAAATAATCAGGGCGCAGATCAGTATGCGCGTCAAAATGGATAAGGTGAAGCTCAGGGTAATGGACCAGCGCCGCTTCGATCGCGCCTGTTGTCAGTGAATGATCGCCCCCGATCATGACGGGAATTTTCTTTTCATTTAAAAGTGCCGACACGGCTTCTTTGACAATTTTTATTGCCGCCTTGGCATCGCCGTAAGGCATTTCAAGATCCCCCGCGTCCGCGATGAAGGCCTCTTCCAGATCGCGGTCAAGTTGGGGACTGTAGCTTTCAAGTCCCCAAGAATCCCGGCGCATCGAAGAGGGCGCAAAGCGGGCCCCCGGCCGAAACGACGCCGTCCCGTCAAAGGGCGCACCCAAGATGACAAAGCGGGCGGCGTTTAGAGGATGCTCACATCCGCAAAACACATTCTTTTCAAACGCGATATCCCCAAAAGCGAAAGCGTCGTTAATCGTCATGGTCATCCTCATCATTGTCCTTAGGCCAGATTCTCTCATCGACGGTGCGCAAGAACACATCATCCAGGATCTCGCCTTTTTCAAGTAGCCGCTCGACAAAGGTGGGCAAGGCAAAGGCTCCCTGGTGCAGCGAGGTATTGTAATAGCGCGTTTCGAGGCCGCGCGCCTCCCAGCGCTCGGCATCAAGATCGCACAGAGGATGGTAGCGCTTCGACATAAAACCAAAGAGCCAGTGTCCCGCAGGATAAGTTGGAATATGTGCCTGGTACACCTTGGCGACGGGGAAAATGGAGGTGGTCTTTTTATAAATGGCAGCCGCCTCCTCCGCGTCCTCACGGTAGTAAGGCCCTTCATGCTGGTTCACGAGAATACCGTCTTCTTTCAAGGCGTGCAAGCAGTTACCATAAAACTCGCGCGTAAAAAGGCTCTCCCCCGGTCCGAAGGGATCGGTTGAGTCCACGATGATCAGATCAAAAGCATCCTGGACACGTCGGACATAACGCAACCCATCTTCATGCAAAATCGTCACCCTTGGATCGTCAAACGACACGTCCAGCGTCGGCAAGTACTTTCGCGCCACCTCCACCACCACCGGGTCAATTTCAACTAAGACAATTTCGGAAAGCTCCGGATAGCGGCACAGCTCGCGCAACGTACCGCCGTCCCCGCCTCCGATCACTAAGACACGTTTTGCCGACGGATGAACGGCCATGGGCACGTGGGTGACCATTTCATGGTACATGAACTCGTCTTTTTCAGTCAGCATGATAAATCCGTCCATGACCAGCACACGGCCGAATTCATAACTGTCAAGCACCTGAATATGCTGGAAATTGGAATACTCTGAGAAGAGTTGGCGTCTCACGCGGAAACTGAATTTCATATCGGCTGAATGATACTCATTGAACCACAGCTCCATCAGGAATCCTCCGTTTCTATTGTTCTAAAACGATATAGAGCTTCTCGACGGCAGAATCTTCGGTCCCCGTCATCTGACTTCCTTTTTCTTTTGCGTATCGGATATATTCCAGCGCCTCAGGGGTCACACGTTCACCCGGGGCGAGGATCGGAATGCCGGGCGGATAGCACATAACCGATTCAACGGCCACACGCCCCTCGCACTCCCCAAGCGGGAGACTTTCCGCGGGTGCGTAAAAGGCTTCAGCCGGCGTCATGACCACCACGGGTTCAATATACTCATTCACCATATCGTGGGCCGGTTCTGTGCCGTGGAGGTGCCGTATATCGGCCAAGGCGGCGATCAGGCGCTCAATACCAACCGGCCGGTCGCCGACGGCCATAATCGCCAAAAAGTTATGAAGATCGCCAAACTCAATTTGTATATCGTAGTCATCACGTAACAGGTCATAGACTTCGATACCGGATAAACCCATCGGACGGGTGTGGACGGGCAGTTTACAAAGATCAAAGGCAAAAAAGGCGCCGCCGTCACATTTCTCCTCGCCAAAGGCATCGTAACCACCGATGAGGTTAATTTCCCCGCGCGCGTAGTTGGCCAGATCAATGACGCGTTGGTAGATCGATTCACCGCGCAATACAAGATTGCGGCGCGTTATATCCAATGAGGATAAAAGAAGATACGAGGCACTTGTCGTCTGGGTCAGGTTAATGATCTGACGCACATAGCCGTTTTCATCGTGCATGCGGGGTCCCAACAACAAAAGTGAGCTTTGTGTCAGGGAGCCGCCTGTTTTATGAAGCGACACAGCGCACATGTCGGCGCCTGCCTCCATGCCGGATATCGGAAGCTTGTCGGAAAAATAAAAATGCGTCCCATGTGCCTCGTCGACCAAAAGTCGCATCCCTGCGTCATGCGCCAGTTTTGCGATGGAACGAAGATCAGTACACACACCGTAATAGGTGGGATTATTGACAAGAACCGCCTTGGCGTCAGGATGCTCCCGGATCGCGCGGGCCACATCTTCCACCGCCATGCCGAGCGGAATCCCCAGTTCATGATTGACCGTGGGATTGACATAGACAGGGATGGCGCGCGATAAGATAAGCGCGTTAATGGCGCTTCGATGGACATTTCGAGGCATGATGATCTTTTCGCCGGGCGCACAGGACGAAAGCACCATGGCTTGAACCGCGGAGGTCGTGCCGTTCACCATAAAAAAACAGCTATCCGCGCCAAAGGCGTCTGCTGCCAATTTTTGCGCCTCGTCAATGACCCCCGTGGGATGGATCAGGGAATCGAGCATCTTCATGGCGTTCACATCAACCGACAAACACTGTTTGCCCAAAAAAGCGGTTAATTCTTCGTTGCCCCTACCCTGTTTATGCCCCGGCACATCAAAAGACACCATGCGCCGGCGCTTAAATGCAACAAGCGCCTCGTAAAGGGGCGCCCTTGTCTGATCGAGCGCATAGGAGCGGCGGCCGCTACTCAAAGATATTGCTCCCGTTATAGATCTCAAGCATTTCACGCTCCAAGGCAAAGCAGATTTCCTCGCGCTCACCTTCGGTCAGCTGATCAATCTCAAAGTTGAATACATAGTTATCCAGGTCAATGTCACGGACCATCATGCGGGTGTGAAACAGGTTGGAATGGTACACGTTCACATCCATCGCGTTGTAACGCGACAGCGTCTCAGGATCTATGAAATCCTGGATCGAACGCACCGGGTAGTCCAGAAAATACTTTCTGCCCGCCGTATCACGCGTGAAACCGCGGACGCGGTAATCCACCGAAATGATGTCAGACTCAAAACTTGCGATCAGATAATCGAGCGCCGCCAGGGGCGTCACACGCCCGCAGGTTGACACATCGATATCCACGCGAAAAGTTGAAATGGAACGGCTGGGATGGGACTCAGGGAAGGTATGGACGGACACATGACTTGTATCCAAATGCGCATGAACTTCAGACCGTCCCGGCCCCAAGATCCCTCTGTTATTCGTCGGATCAATCTCTGTTTCAAGCAAAGGACCGTCGGCGATCAAAATATTGACAGAGGCCCCCTGCGGTTCATAATCTTGCTTTGACAAGTTCAGAATATGCGCCCCGATAATTTCCGTCAGATTTCTTAAAATCCCCGTCAAGCGCTCCGAATTATATTGCTCGTCGATGTACTCAATATATTCGGCCTTCTCCTGCTCGCTGCGCGCGTAACAGACGTCGTAGATATTGAAACTTAACGACTTTGTAAGATTATTGAACCCATAAAGCTGCAGTTTATTTTCCAATTTGTTGCCTCCGAAAATAGCTACGAATGATCGTCACCATTTTAGCATGCAAATCAGAAAATGGAGAACACTAGCCAAGGGCCGCTATAAACTCGTCCATCCCGCGTTTTAGGTATTTCTCAGTGGACGCATCAAGGCAGTCGCCGTCATCTGTGAACTTCTCGTGGACGCGATCGACTTGAATCTGGCGGGAAAAGACGCGCGCGCCGACTCCGACGGTCTGCAAAAGAACCTTCAGACCTGTCTGCGCCAGCAATGTCCCGAATCGCCCTGTGCTGCCACCCAAGACGAAGACAAGTTTATTCTTCAAGGCTATTTCACCGCGCGACGCCCAGTCAAGCATGTTCTTTAAGACACCCGGGATAAACGAATTGTACTCCGGCGTGATCATGACCACGCCATCCGCTTCACGGAAAAGGCGCCGCATTTCAACGATCTCAGCCGGCGGGTCATTTTCGATGTCCATGTTATACATGGGGATCGACGCTAACGGGAACTGTACAATGTCCACCTTGTCATTATAATTTTTTTCGAACCAGCGCGCGATCTTTTTATTATTGGACTGTTCGCTGATACTGCCTGCCACAATTAAAATATTCATGTTCATACCTCCGCAATATGTAAACCTTCGGGTTGATCATAACGATGCTGTATGTATTGTACAGGGATGTTGCTTTGGCCGTTGTGTCAAATGCCTCAAAATAAAACCCCCGCAACACGTGTCACGGAGGTTCTGGCGTCCCAGGCAGGAATTGAACCCGCATCCGTAGCTCCGGAGGCTACTGCCTTATCCATTGGGCCACTGGGACGTGCCACGCCATTTTAGACCAGTCGGAGGTAAACTTCAAGAATAGTGCTCAGCCTGGGCGAACAGATCGCGGATGAGCGCGGGGGTCTCCTTTGGCTTAATCGCGGCATTTGCCATCAGGATCAGGGGGCGGTAACCCGCCTTAAATGTCAAAGGATAATCATCTGTCTCAGAAGCCAAAAGATGCCCGACAAGATCCATCTTGACGCCGCCCTCCTCATCCAGAATCATCTCTACATGTTGTTTGTTTGCTTTCACGCGGGAAAAGCCGATCCTTTCGCCCACCGCCCGAATATAGGCAATGTCAAGCAAGGCGACCGCCTCTATAGGCGGGTCCCCATAGCGGTCAAGCAACTCATCGTAGACGTCCCGGTAATCGTCTATCGTGCGGATCAGGGCGATCCTTTTGTAAAGGGCGAGGCGCTCCCCGCCGTCCTCCACGTAGGCGATGGGCAGGATGGCATCGGTGACAAGGTCCACCACGGTCGCGGTCTTCTTTTCCTTTTTGGGACCTTCTCTTTCCTCAATAACCGCCTCCTCTAGCATCTTCGTATAAAGATCGTAGCCTATGGCCGCAAGATGCCCGCTCTGTTCGGCGCCTAAGAGATTGCCGGCTCCGCGCACTTCAAGGTCGCGCAGCGCGATCTGAAACCCAGATCCTAGCTCCGTGAAATCACGAATTGCGGACAACCGCTTCTGAGCGGCCTCTCCCATCACGCGGTCAGGTCGGTAAGTGATGAAAGCGTAGGCCTGCCGTTCCGAGCGGCCGACACGGCCCCTCAACTGGTAAAGTTGCGACAATCCGAAGCGATCCGCGTTTTCCACCACCAATGTATTCACGTGGGGCATGTCAATCCCCGATTCAATAATCGTCGTGCAGACGAGGACATCAAACTGGCCTTCCACGAAATCATCGATCACATCCTCAAGCTGTCTTTCTGACATTTTGGCATGGGCGACCCCGAATCGCACGCCGGGCATTTTCTCCCGAAGCTCCGCCGCCTTCGCGTCAATCTTGCGCGTGTCATTAAAAAGATAAAACACCTGGCCGTGGCGCGCCTGTTCTCTCAGGATCGCGTCAATAATCACAGGCTCTGAATACTCCATGACAATCGTCTGGACGGGCAGCCGGTCTTCGGGCCCTTCTTCTAACAGCGAGATGTCGCGGATACCTGAAAGTGAAAGATGGAGCGTCCTCGGGATAGGGGTTGCCGAAAGCGACAGCACCTCAATGGAGGGCGCAAGCGCCTTGATCATTTCCTTGTGATCCACACCAAAGCGCTGTTCTTCGTCGATGACTAATAGTCCCAGATCCGAGAACTTCACATCTTTCGATAGCAAACGATGGGTCGCGATCACGATGTCAATCCGACCTTCTTCCAGCTCACGGATCGTCTTTTTTTGCTCATCGGGGGATACAAAACGAGACAATTGACGCACCGTCATGGGGAACCCTTCCAGGCGTTCAATCAGGTTATTAAAATGCTGGCGCACAAGCACCGTCGTCGGCGCCAAAAGGGCGGCTTGTTTGCCTTCCATGACACATTTAAAAAGCGCGCGAAAAGCCACTTCGGTCTTCCCGAACCCGACATCCCCGCAGACCAGTCGATCCATGACTTTTTCGCTTTCCATATCGCCTTTGATTTCTGAAATGACACGGCACTGGTCTTCGGTTTCTTCATAGGGAAACGACGATTCAAAGTCATGCTGCCAGGGCGTATCCGGGGAGAACACATGGCCTTTTAACGCGCGCCGTTCAGCGTACAAAGCTGTAATATCGGTCACAAGACGTTTAATCGATGTTCTCGCGCGCTCTTTTTGCCTCTGCCATTCCGTGCCGCCCATTTTGGCAAGCTTCGGCTTGATATCGCCTGCCGGAATATAGGCGGTCAAAAGTTCCACGCGGTCAACCGGCACATGGAGCGTCCCGTCACGGTAAATGATCGTCAGGTAATCGCGTTCGCCGTCGCTTGTCGCGATCGTCTCAGTCCCTCGGTACTCGCCTACCCCAAAGTCTTCATGAACGACCAAGGAGCCGGGGATGAGGTCTCTAAAAAAGATATCGCGGCCGGAACGTTTTTTACTGCGACGCGTTTCATGGCTTATCCCAAATAAGTCTTCTGTCCCCAAGACAAAAATGGACTGTTCGGAAAAGACAAAACCGCGCGGCAAGGCCCGGGGTAAAATGACCGCCGAATAAAGCCCTTGCTCCGCCAGGTAAAGGGATAACTGCTCCGCCCGATCGTCGGAGCCGGTGTATAGGAGGACCGCACCCTTCTTCTTGTCGATCCCGCCAATGTCTTGGGCCAGTTTCTTTGGATTATTTTTGTATTTATCCGCCAAGCGCGCGTGAAAGGAAAGGTTTTCTGCCCCGGGCAATCCGTTGCCGGACATGGGGAGGTCAATTAAGGCGAGATACGACCCTCTCTGATCAATGGCGCGCCATACATCCGGTGGGGCAAGCTGACTATTTTCGGCTATTTTGAAAGCCTCGCCACGCTCCAGATAATTCGACAGGCGGGCCGCAAATCCTGCGTGGGCCGCATCCAGGCGCTTAGAAAAATTGAGGGGTTCGTCGATGAAGAAGATCGTATGGTCAGAGGAGACATAATCGAGCACGGTGGAGGCGGATGACTCGACAAGTGAGGTCCAACGATCGAAGGCGGGAAAATACATATGCTCCAAAAATCGCTCAACATCGCGGCTGCCTGAACGAAGAAGCCGCTCGACGGTCTCTTCTGCTACGCCGGATTTTCGCGCTTCCAACACCTGGCGGTTCACTTCTTCTTGAACCTGCTGCGCCATCTTTTCCCATTCATCTTTAAGAAGAGGAAACTCCCGCGCCGGAGGAAGGACGACCGATTCCAGCATTTTCGTCGACCGTTGCGTCTCGGCGTCCAAGGCCTTTAACTCATCGATTTCAATGTCAAAAAAGGAGATACGACAGGCATCCATGTCACCGCGTACGGCGGACGGTGCCCAGATATCGATAATGTCGCCGCGCCTTGCGTATTGCCCCGGACATTCCACTTGCGTGGCGCGCTCATAGCCGCAAAAGATGAGTTCAGCCTCGAGACGGTCGGGTTCAATCTGCTGGCCGCTTCTCAGGTGGATGGCAAAGGAATGAAAAGTTCCGGGGGTCCGAAGCCTCTGTAATGCAGCGTCGGCCGGCACGATGAGGCTGCGGTATTCTTTTTCCAATACGCGCGTCAACACCGCGGCCCGCTCCAATTCCACATCCCGGTTGGCCGCGCGGGCTTCCATGAGCAATAATTCACGGCCGTGAAATGTCAAGATATCATCGGGGTCGATCCACGCGGACAATTCTTCGTGGAGCGCCCGCGCTCTTGCCTCATCCGGGACGAGCACGCAGGCACGCCCTCCTACTTGATCGAGCAAGGACGCGATGACAAAGGATTTTGCGGGATCGGGAAGCCCCGATATATTAGCTGACTCCCCCTTCAAGGCGAAGGATTTCAGCTTTTCGCCCGCTCCTTCTTGGAGCAATGAAGAAGACGCAAAAGACCATATCTCCTGCACGTCCCGGTTATCTTTTAGTTCAAGTGAATGACTCATAAATCCTTTTTGTTATAGCGTTCCTGGGCTTCCTGCAACCGGTCGTCAATGAGCAATTCGATCGCTTCACATGCGTCATCGATCGCCCATGTGAGCGCTTCTTCTTTGGATTCGGGAATCTTCGAAAGTACAAATTGTATGACATCGCCCACGGGCGGACCGATCCCAATCCGGATGCGGGGAAAACGGTCGCTTTTTATGTGCTGGAGCAGCGATTTCATGCCGTTATGACTGCCGGCGCTCCCCTGCGTGCGGATGCGGATCCGACCCAAGGAAAGGTCAAAATCATCGTAGACGACAATAATGCGCTCCGGCGCAATTTTCTCAAAGGTCATGGCGCGAATCACGCTCTCGCCCGACAGGTTCATATAGGTATTTGGCAGGAGCAGCCTTATTTTTTTCCCATGGATTACGCCGTCACCCGTCAGAGCGCGAAAGCGTCTTCTTTTAATCGAGATGCCGTGACGCAGGGCCAGCGCCTCGACCGCCATCCTTCCCGCGTTATGCCAGGTGCGGTCGTAACGTTTGCCGGGATTCCCCAGCCCCACAATGAGCCATGTATCCTGGCGCATCATCGGCCGCTTTCTTGACAGGCATAATCGGGTGAAAACAAGGACAGTTGCTCACCCAGGAACCCTGCAACGCTCTCTTGTGTTTCAAAGGGATTACTGCAGCTAATAGGATCTGAGCAGATATAGCGTTTCGACACCGAAAGCATGTAATCTGAATCCGCGATCACGCCTTCTGACGCAAGGAACTTTGATACCGTATGCCATGCGATGCCCGGCTCATTGTTTTCTTCAGAAAGATGGGAAAGCGCCAATGCCAAGGTGCCTTGCCGGATAAGCCAGGATGCAGCCAAGGCCGCCTCGTCATTCGACAGATGTCCTACGTCGCTTGCAATCCGCCGCTTCAAACTTTGAGGGTAAGGCCCCGTCTCCAGCATGTCGGGATCGAAGTTTGACTCAATATGGACGATGCGGCATCCCCTCAGGCCCTCCCGAACGGTTTCTGAGAAATGCCCCAGATCGGTCGCAATGCCAATGTCGCCTTCTTTTGTCGCCACGCGGAAGCCGACTGAATCCACCGCGTCATGGGGCGTGGAAAAAGCTAAGATCTGGGTATCGGAAACGGCGAAGTGTTCACCGGGCGTAATGAAATGCACCTGTGAATCAGCGATTTTACCCAGTGATTCCTCGACCGCATAAAAGGTTTTCTCCGTCACATACAGGGGCAGTTTAAAACGGCGCATCAGGACACCGATTCCTGAGGCGTGATCCGTATGCTCATGGGTCAATAAAAGGGCGTCCAGTTCCCTTGCCGACTCACCGAATGATTCCAATGCCCGTTGGAATTGGCGGCCGCTTATGGCGCAGTCGACCGCGAGCCGGGCCGATTCCGTCCTAACATAGGTCGAGTTCCCGCTTGAACCCGATCGAATTGAAACAGAGAAATTTCTCATACCGTTACTCGATGCGCTCGATTTTTGCGCCCAGATCGGTCAATTTCTCGACAAAATGCTCGTAGCCGCGCTCAATGCGGTCGATGTCGAGCACTTCTGTTGTCCCCTGGGCGGCAAGGCCTGCCATCACCAAGGCGGCACCCGCTCGCAGATCGCGTGCTGTGACCTGCGATCCCGTCAGCGGCGCATTGCCCGAGATGACCGCCAGGCGTCCCGAAGTAATAATGTTCGCGCCCATCATGCGCAGCGCGTCAACGTATTGGAATCGATTCTCCCACACGTTTTCGATCATGCGCCCGGTGCCCTCCGCGGCGCAAAGGAGTACCACGGCCTGCGGTTGCAAATCGGTAGGGAATCCCGGATAGGGCATCGTTTTAAAGCTCGCGGACTTCAAGTTTTCCTTGCCGTTCAGATAACAGCGGATTGAATCCTCGCCCTCCTCCACCACGACGCCCATTTCGACCAATTTGGCTGAGAGGGGCTCCATATGTTTCGGGATGACCCCTAAGACGGTAATATCGCCTCCCGTCAAGGGCGCTAAAATCATGTAGGTGCCCGCCTCGATCTGGTCCGGGATCACCGTGTATTCCTGGTTAGCCGGCAGTGTCGGACGCCCGTTAATCCGAATGACATCCGTTCCGGCGCCTCTTATGTCTGCGCCCATGGCATTCAGGAAGTTTGCGACATCGACGATATGCGGTTCACGCGCTGCGTTGTCAATCACCGTTTTCCCGTTCGCCTTGACCGCGGCCAGCATAATATTAACGGTGGCGCCCACGCTCACCGTATCCAGAAAGACGCCGCCGCCTGTTAACGCATCCGCGTGACAGGAGACAATGCCGTAGCCGACTTCCGTCTCAGCGCCCAGAGCCTGAAATCCTTTTAAATGAAGATCGATCGGCCTGACGCCAAAATCGCAGCCGCCGGGCATTCTGAGTGCGACTTTTCCAAAGCGCCCCAAAAGCGCTCCCAAAAGGTAGTATGAGCCTCTCAACTTGGTGACGCGGTCGTGCAACACCTCGTGCGTGTTGATCGTCGTGGCGTCCAGCCGGACCTTGCCGGGGGCAAGGTATTCGACGGTGGCGCCGATATCACTGAATATTTGGAGCAGGACATCAATGTCGCTGATGGTGGGGAGATTCTCGATCACACAGGGCCCGTCCAGCACCATGGCTGCGGCCAGTACTGCAAGGGAGGCGTTCTTTGAACCGCCGATTTTCACATGTCCACTGAGCGGATGACCGCCCGTAATCTTATAGCTTGACAAATCAACCTCTTTTCATTCCGAGTGCGCAATATTGACACTATTGTCAACTTTTTCATCAATTATTTCAAGGAGTGTGCGGACGTCGAACAATCCATCATTCCCGCGGCCGCCTACACTCTCAGAGGCCCAACTTCGTAAGGCTGAAGCCGCCGCTTTCGCGATTGAATCTTCGGGCTTATCCTTACGCGACAACTCCAAGAGCGTTGCACGCAAAAGCCTTGACGCGCTCGGTAAAAATAAGGTAAATTGGCTGCCCATCGAAGGTTCACTTTCCGCTTCGATGCGCCCGCGGTGCATCCTTGCCAACTCAAGCGCAATCGGCAGTCCGAGCCCCGTCCCGCCAAACTGTCGGGAGCCCGTTTTATCCACCCGATAAAATCGCTGAAAGATATGGTCCAGATCCGATTTGGGGATGCCAATCCCGTTATCTTTAATTTTCACATAGACGTCATCGACGACTGAACCGATGTAAATTTCGATCTTGCCGCCGGCGTTGGTGTAGCGGATGGCGTTGACAATCAAGTTGGATAAGATGCGCTCAATCGAGATCCGATCGGCGAAGACCGCCGGTTCACGTGTTAGGGAATAAAATTCCACCGTGATGCCTTCACTTGATGCCTGACCGGATAAGCGTTCACTCATCTGGCGGGCACAGTCGGCAAGATCAAAGACACTGGCCTCTATGGGCAGTCCGCTGCTGTCAAGACTCGACAGGAGGAGTAGATCTGTGATGAGGCGCTCCATGCGCAACGAATCGTCGTAGATCCGCACCACGTCGGCCTTGATGGCCGCACGATCTTTCTCATCGATGCCCCAGTCAAGCAGGGTTTCCGAGTATGATTTCATGGTTGTTAAGGGTGTTTTCAACTCATGAGACACGTTCGCGACAAAGGCTTTTCGTCGCTCTTCCTGCCGCCTGATGTCTGTAAAGTCTTGTACCGTGATGATATGCCCCCCAAAACGTCCGTCGCCGCCTTTCAAGGCTTGCCGCTGGCAGACAATACGAAAATGGCGTTCGGTGATGATAATCTCGCCTGATATATCTTCACTGCCAAGATAATAGGCCGCCCGCATGCCGTTCTTTGTGCCGTATCGATCGAGAAATTCGGGGAGGGTATCGGGGATGACGCCAAAAGCTTGGATCGCCACGGGGTTTGTCGCGATCAGGCGATCATCACTTCCGAAGGCCACAATGCCTACGTCAAGTGACGCTAAGATGGCCTGCGATTCGGAGCGCTCGTTGGCGATCCGATGCATCGTGCGCACCATGTCCTGGTTCTCACGGCGCTTGCCGCGCCTGTGATACCAGGTCATGGCCGGAATCATCAGCGCCACCGTAATGGCGGCCGTTAATAAGACAGTCTCAAGGGATGACATCAGTTGGGGTCGGCCGCCACCCGATCTTCATCTCGGCGGAAGTAATAACCGACGCCCCGCTTTGTCAGGATGTAGCGAAATTCGTCGGGATCCGGCTCAATCTTCTCGCGCGCCCGACGGACGGTGACATCAACCGTGCGCACATCACCGTAGTACTCATAGTCCCAGACATTTTCGAGCAATTCTTCCCGCGTGAATACCTGCCCCGCGTGAGCGGCCAAAAAGCGAACCAGCTCATATTCGCGCAAGGTCAGATCAATGGGTTCGCCCGAAATGGTCACCTGGTACGCGTTCTGATCGATCACAATATCACCGATCCTGATCGACTGCGCTTGGGCACCTTGATCTTCTTGCAGGTTCACACGTCGAAGTTGTGCCTTCACACGCGCTAAGACCTCTCGAACACTGAAGGGCTTTGTGATATAGTCGTCCGCGCCAAGCTCCAGTCCCAGTACTTTATCGATTTCTTCACTTTTGGCCGTCAGCATGATGATGGGAACCGGCGAATCGCGGCGGATTCTTTTGCACACGTCAAATCCGTCGGCACCCGGCAGCATACAGTCGAGCAAAATCAAGTCAGGGTTGCGGCTTAACGCGATACGAATGGCTTCTTCGCCGTCATAGGCTACCAGCACTTTATAGCCTTCACGCTCCAAATTGGAACGCAGTATGTTGACTATATTGGCTTCGTCATCGACCACAAGAATGCGCGTGCTCATAGACACACCTCCCAAGAATGATAACCATGCAGATCAATTTCAGATAAGGCTTCTTTGTCTGCGATCACTGTCACCTCCGGATGAAGCTGGATGACAGAAGCCGGGACTCGCGGCGTCACAGGACCCGTGAGTGTATCTTTTATTGCCTGTGCCTTTGCTTTTCCCGACGCCAAAAGGACGATCCGCCTTGCGCTCAAAATTCCGCGCATACCCATGGTAATGGCTTTTTTGGGGACCTCGTCGCGCGTGTCAAAAAAACGTTGATTCGCGTCAAGGGTTTCCTCACTCAATCGGACCTCGTGGCTATCCGCGATCAGATGATCGCTCGGTTCATTGAAGGCGATATGCGCGTTCACGCCGATACCTAAAAGTTGCAAGTCACAAAATCCGAGCGTACGAAGCCGCGCGTCATAGGCGCGACATTCTGCTTCTATGTCGGCGGCCAAGCCATCAGGGATATAAGTATTTTCAGGGTCGATGTTGATATGGGAAAAAAGATTTTCCCGCATAAAGAAGCGGTAGCTTTGCGGATGATCGCCCGAAAGACCGATGTATTCGTCGAGATTAATACTTCTGACGCGCGAGAAATCCAGTTTTTCTTCCCCCCGCATCCGGATCAGTTCCCGGTAAGCGCCAAGCGGCGTGGAGCCGGTGGCAAGGCCCAAGACGGCATCCGATTTCAGACGCACCACAGAGGCGATGAGGCGGGCCGCCTCAATGCCCATGTCATGCGCATTGTCGACAACAATCAGTTTCATATCAATTCCACTCAGGTTTAGGAAGCACCTGGCCTTTCCGATAACGGGTGACGATGTTGCGATCGTCACCGCAGAATACAAATTTCTGAAGACGCTCGAACACGGAAAGCGGACGGTACTTGGTAAAACGGCGGTCATCAATCACCAGGGCGTCAAAAGAGTAACCCGGCATGAAAAGACCTGTCTTTCCAAAGAAGGACCCCCCGCCCGCGGTGGCCATATGGAAGGCTTCCGCAAAGGTAATGACACGGTGTTCGTGCTCTGAAAGCGCCCACAAAAGTCGCGATGCTTTCATCGCGGACTCAATCGCATAGCCGATGAACAGGCGGTTCCCGCCCCCGATGTCGGAACCTAGCCCGACCCTTATGCCTTTGTCAAGCATTTCGCCGGCCGGCATGATGCCCGAGGCAAGATTCGAGTTCGAGTCCGGACAATGCGCGATCATGACGTCCTTGTCTTTGAACATCTCCATCTCGGACGCTGTGTTGTGAATACTGTGCGCCATGATCGCCCGGCTTTGAGGCAACAAATCGTAGTCGTCATAGGTCGCCAGATAATGTTTTGATTCCGGGAACAGTTCTTTGACCCAGGCGACTTCTCCTAAGTTCTCGTTCACATGGGATTGGATGGGAAGATCGAGCTCCAGCACTTTATCCCCAAGCCAGCGCATCAGTTCATTCGTGCAGGAAGGCGAAAAGCGAGGGGTCAAAATGGGGAGCACATCGCGGTCGGCATAGTCTTTGGCGGCCTCTAAAAAGCGTTCTGTCTCCCGCATGGACGCTTCGGTTGTTTCTGAGAGTTCCTCCACGCTGTTGCGGTCCATGTTGACTTTTCCGACGTAGGCCGAAAGACCGGCTTTCGCGTATTTCTCCATGAGTGTAATCGACGCGTCTGTATGAAGGCTCGAGAAGATGACGGAGTGTAGCGTTCCAGCGGCCCACAAGTCTTCCACTACATCGTTGAATACGAGGTCCGTATAAGCGTGATCCTTAAAGCGCGATTCTTCCGGAAAAGTGTAGTCATTCAACCAGGGCAAAAGTTCCTTGTCATAGCCTAATCCGCGTGTGACATACTGCGGGGCGTGTAGATGAATATCGGAAAAACCCGGGATCACAAGCTGACCCCCATGATCGATTAACTGAACGTCAGAACCGATATCCGGTTTCTTTTTGTCAATGGATTGAATCATCCCGCCTTCGACGCTCATATAGGCGTTTTCATGAATCGCAACCTCTTGGGGTGTGGGGGTTGAGATAAAATCTCCTTGGATCAGGTAACGTTCCTGTGACATTCAAAGACCTCCATTTACTGTGATCTTGACTCGACCACGAAGCCCACGCTCATGCGCACACTTAATCTGTCTTATGACAGTATACAGGAATAGCGATTCGTGAAAGTGCTACAATCAAAATATGAGTTTGTGGCAATTTTTCTTCACGATTTTTAAAATCAGTGGCATCACATTCGGGGGCGGCTATACGATTGTCCCTGTGATCCGCAATGAATTCGTCGTGAAACGCAATCTGCTCTCAGATGAGGAGATGTTTGACCTGATCGCGCTCTCTCAGTCGGCACCGGGGCCGATCGCCGTGAGCACGGCACTGTTGACAGGTTATAAGCTAAAAGGGCGCACCGGTGCCATTTTAGGCACCGTTGCGGCCATCTTACCGCCCTTGCTCATCATCTCGGTTCTCTTTTTCGTTTACGAATCCTTTGCCGCCAACTTCTGGGTACGCGCGGCCCTTCGGGGCATGAGCGGCGCGATCTCCGCGATCATGATCTTTGCCGTCTACGATCTGTCTCGGGCATGTCTTTCCCGCTACAAGGTATTCTCCGGTGTCCTCATGCTTTTGACCTTCCTTGTGGGCCTGTTTACGTCGATCAGCACAGGACTCATCATTTTGGCACTGGGGCTGTTTGGCATCCTCGCATTTACCTTCATTCCCCAGGAGCGTATCCCATGATCTTTTGGCAACTGTTCATCGCGTTTTTGGAAGTCGGCGCCTTAGCCTTCGGAGGAGGCTACGCGGCCCTCCCCCTGATTGAGCAGGTGGTGGTCAACCGCTACCACTGGCTCAGCTTACGTGAAATGACGGATGTCGTCGCAATTTCTCAGGTGACTCCGGGCCCGATCGCTCTTAATGCCGCGACTTTCGTAGGCACACGCGTCGCCGGTATCCCGGGCGCCATCATCGCTTCTGTCGCCGCGGTATTACCGCAAACCTTATTATTACTCTTTTTGGGATGGTTCTTGTTCCACGGCGGGCGCATCACCCTGATCGATCGTGCATTGAAGGGACTTCGCCCGGGGGTGGGCGGCCTCATCGGGGTGGCCGCCGTCTCCATGGTGATGGCTTCGCTATTCACCAGCACCGCACCCCTGGCCATCGATTTTGTAGCAGTCGCGGCGTTTGTTATCGTCGTGGTCCTTCTTTTGAAAAAACTCGATCCCATTAAACTCATCGCCATCGGCGCGGGCATCGGTCTTTTAGGCGGTTTAGTCGAACACCTTATCGGCGCTTAGCGCGTCTACAAGCACAGTTCTTTTGCAAGCTCCGAGTAGATCTCCGCAGCTCTTGCGACATCGTCGATGTCAATTTCCTCCGCCGCCGAGTGATTCAGTCGGCCGTCGCCCGGCCCGTACACAAGGGTCGGGATTTTTAAATCGTTGACCAGAAAATCCATGTCGTAGTAGCAACTTGAAAAACGTTTTTCTAAACTGGGAAGGCCTGACTTGGAGGCCGCCTGTTGCAAATAATCGAACAGCGGGGTATCCGAAGGGGTCAAAGCGGGGTTCAGACCGCGCGCAATGATGGGCGGCCATGACCAGTCGGGCCTTTCGATGCGGACGGTCGCAACCATGGACGGATCCACACGCTTTGCATCGGCGATAACCGCTTCAATTTCTGCTACGGCGCTTTCGGAGGTCTCTCCCGGGACCGTCCTGCGGTCCATGCGGATAAAGGCCTCGTGCGGGACGTTGTTGTAGGCCGTGCCCGCCTCCATCATGCTGACGCACAGTGTCCCTTGCGCGACTCCCAGTTCGCCCAGATTCACCGTTGGAAATTCCATTTTGAACAGCCGCTCCAGGATGAGCATCGCTTTTTCAATGGCATTTACACCCTCAGACGCGACGCTGGCATGCGCGGTTTTACCTTCGACACGGATGACGATCGGGCTTGAACCCAAATGTCCAAACTCCACCGTCTTTAAATGGGTTGGTTCCGTGACAATGGCATAGTCAGCTCGGATATCACTTTCTGACAGTGCAAAACTCCCCCTGTGTTCTGACTCTTCGTCGACCACAGCGGCCAGGCAAAGCGAGCGCTTTAGGGGAATCCCTTTTCGCTTTATCGCGATCAGGGCACAAAGGGAAGCGACCAGGCCGCCTTTTTGGTCAACGGATCCTCTCCCCCATAAGCGGTTGTTTTGGACGCGCGCACTCAAAGGATCCGGCATATCTAAATAGGGCACCGTGTCGTAGTGACCGTGGAACAGAAGGCCATGTGTCGTCCCGTAAGCAGAATCGGCCCCCAGGGTCACAAGGATGTTGTCGCGTCCTTCTGCCACTTTCTGACGTTCAACCTGCAATCCGTGCTCGCGGGCGATATCCGCGATTAAAAGGCCCAGGGCGTATTCGTTTTTAAAGACGCTGTCACAGGCGACCACGCGCTTCAAAATATTGAGCAGCTCACAACTTGAGACGAGCGCATGCTTACCGATCCATTCACCGTTAAATTTAGGGTTATACTGTTCCACTTCACATCTCCTTTTCCGCTTCCATCAAGCATGCTATCATTTTCTCATGAACCACGATATTTCAATGAACACCCTAGTCAAACTCACCCAAGAAATGATCCGGACGCCCAGTGTTTCAGGCGACGAAGAAGGCGTCGTTTCTGTATTGCGTCGTTTCTTTCAAAACCGGGGCATCACGGATCTCGTACAAGATGAGTACGGGAGCCTCATCGCCACGATGAAAGGCGACAAGGAAGGTCCCGTACTTCTTTTTGACGGACATGTGGACACGGTTCCCGTTCCCGATCCCCAAGCGTGGCAATATCCTCCATTCGAAGGAATCATCCAAGATGGCCGCCTGTACGGGCGAGGCGCCTCTGATATGAAAGGCGCTGTGGCTGCCATGGCGGTGGCCGCCGCGTCCTTTTTAGAAAAAACAAAAGGACATTTTCATGGCAGCCTCGTCATCGCTGGCGTCGTCATGGAAGAAATCTTTGAGGGCGTGGCGGCGCGAGCGATATCAAGACGCTCTCAGCCGGATGTCGTGGTCATCGGGGAGGCCAGTGAGCTGAAACTCAAAATAGGCCAGCGCGGGCGAGCCGAGATTGCGGTTGAAACCTTGGGTGTGCCGGCACATTCGGCCAATCCCGAAAAAGGCTATAACGCGGTCTACCTGATGACTGAAATCATTCAGGCGATACGAAACCAAAAGCCTCCCACACACCCTGTTTTGGGAGAGGGGATTTTGGAGCTGACCGACATCAAGTCCGCGCCTTACCCGGGTGCCTCCGTCGTCCCCTCTTATTGCAAAGCGACCTATGACCGAAGACTCTTACCGGGTGAAGAAAAAGAGGGCGTATTAGCGCCTGTCATTGAAGCGATCCAGGGAATTTCGGAAAAAGATAAAAGGGCGTCGGCCAAAGCAGCTTACGCACAAGGCCGTGAGCGCTGTTATACGGGAACCATGATCGAGGCTGAGCGCTTTTTCCCGGGCTGGCTTTTCGATGAATCTGAATGGTTTATTAAAAAAGCAACAAAAGCCCTGCGGGAGGCAGGGCTTTCGAGTGACTTGTCGCATTATAATTTTTGTACGAACGGTAGCCATTACGCCGGGGAGAAAAATATCCCGACCATCGGCTTTGGGCCGTCTTGTGAATCGTTGGCGCATACGATTGACGAGTATATCGAGCTCAAGGAACTCGAAGGTGCCGCGCGGGGCTATCTTGCACTCATGGAGTCATTTTTGACTTCACTGATGCTTACGAAATAAACAGTGTAAACTGCGATTTATCCGCGTCGTTCAGCATCGAGGCAACGCCTCCGATGTGGATGCCGTCGATCAGTTCTTCTTGCTTTAAACCCATGACGTCCATGGTCATCTGGCAGGCCGTCATCTCAATGTCAGGATTATTGGCTGCCTCGCGGACGAGATCTTCCAATGAGGTGATGCCTTTGTCCTTCATCACCTTGCGCATCATCTTAGGTGCCATTCCCATCATGTTCATCTGGGACAGCCCCATGCCTTTTGTGCCGCGTGGAATCATGCCGGTGAACATCTTATCCATAAAGCCTTTGTCGACAGGAACACGGAGGTCTTTTCGAAGCGTGCTGAGCCCCCAGAAGGTGAAGAACATATGCACTTTATCGCCCATGGATACGGCGCCCAGGGCGATGATAAATGCCGCCATGACCTTGTCAAAACTCCCCGAGAACACGATGATCGTCTTGTCTTTGCCCTTGGGATCGCCGGTGCTTGTCATGCCTGCATCGGTCGTCGGAGATTCTAGTTTTCCTGTAACCCCTTTTTGAATCGTCGCGAAGTAATGACCGCCCTGCTGGGATGTTTCTAAAAGCGTATTGCCCGTGTTTTCACACCAGCTTGCCACATCGCGGATGAAACCCGGATCGGTGGCTCTGACTTCGACTGCCTCGCCCTCTTCCATCTCGCGCAGGTATTTTCCCACCTCCACGATGGGTCCCGGACAGCTCAAGCCGCAGACATCCAATGTAAAAATTTTCATGCGCTCTTCCTTTTTCGGCATCACGTCCATCGTCTTTTCTCCTTCTGGCGTCTCCGCCTCCTCAGGCGGCACATCGGTTAGGGCATCAAAGGTCCGCAATCCGCCCAATAAGTTATAGACGGTGAATCCATGTTGTTTCAGCATGCGCTCTGCCACGTAGCCGCGTAGGCCCACCGCGCAGAATGTGAGGTAATGCTTGTCGCGGTCAAGTTCTGTTAAGCGACCGCGGAGTTCGCTTAAGGGAATCGTCACGGCACCGGGCAATGTGCCCGTCGCAATCTCATCTTCTTCCCGTATGTCGAGCCAGGTGAAGCGATCGGGATCCTTTAGATACTCTTCCACTGTGATCGGGTCGGTCAAACCTTTTAATATATTTTCAGCGGCAAATCCCGCAAAGTTCACCGCGTCTTTGGCGGCTCCGTAGGGCGGCGCGTAGGCCAGTTCGAGTTGCGCCAGGTCGCGCACGGTGCCCCGGAAGTGTATGGCGGTTGCGACGACGTCAATGCGCTTGTCCACGCCGTCGTAGCCGACAATCTGCGCGCCCAGGACTAGGCCGTCTTTTGAAAACAAGAGCTTGAATACCATGGGGGTCGCGCCCGGATAATAGGTCACATGATTCATCGGGTGGATGAGGGAGTAAAAATAGTCTTGGCCGTACACCAAACCTTTTTGTTTTAACTGTTTTTCATTCATGCCAACCGAGGCGGCGGTCATGTCAAAGACCTTGGCAACGCTCGTGCCGACGGTCCCCCGATAGGGTTCAACGGTTTTTTCTTCTAAGATATTAGCGCAGACAAAACGTCCCTGTTTATTGGCAGGCCCGGCCAAGGGAATGGCGGTCCTCCCGCCCAAGATTGGTTCGTTTACTTCGACGACGTCACCGACCGCATAGATGTCAGGGTCGGTTGTTTGCATGGCCTCGTTGACCGCGATATGACCGCGGGGGCCAAGCGCCAGGCCCGCGTCTTTCGCCAAGACGCTGTTCGGCCGCACCCCGATGCTCAATAAGGTGAGATCGGAGGCAAGCACGCGACCATCGCTTAAGGTCACGATATTGCCGCCATCAGAGATCGACTCGATCCCGCAGCTTAAAACAATGCGCACGCCTTTTTGACGCATATGGTCTTCCAAGATGGCCGTCATGTCTTTGTCAAAGGGCGGCATGACCTGGTCACAAAGCTCGACGAGGGTACATTCGATGCCTCGTTCGACGAGGTTTTCGACCATCTCGATGCCGATAAATCCGCCGCCGACAACTACTGCGCGTTTCGGATCATTTTCTTGAATGAAATTCCAGATTCTGTCCGTATCTTCAATCGTCCAGAGGGTGAAGATATTGTGGGCGTCAATGCCCTTCATGGGTGGGACAAAAGGCGATGAACCGGTTGACAAAATAAGCTTATCGTAGGGTTCTTCGTACTCTTGGCCGGTGCTAAGATCCTTCACCCATACGACTTTTCGGTCTCGGTCGATGCTCAGCACTTCCGAACGCGTCCGAATGTCAAAACCATATTTCGCCCGAATGGTCTCAAGCGGGGAGACGAAAAGTGCCTCGCGCCTTGTGATGACCCCTCCGATATAGTAAGGAAGTCCGCAGTTAGCAAATGATACATGCTCGCCGCGTTCCAATAAAAGTATTTCTGCATCCTCTGCCAAACGTCGCATGCGCGCGGCAGCGGTTGCGCCGCCGGCGACGGCGCCTACGACAACAATCTTCATATAAAAGACGTCCTCCAGTTCATAGCTTCTTAGTTAATATATGCAACAATGGTAGCATAGTGAACAGATATAGAAGAAACGGTGAAAACTGTATCTTATGTACGGTCGAGAGAAGAGGAGGAGCGCGTTCATGCCTGTCCCTTTAATCATCATTTTAAGCTTGACGTTGGGTGTCGTCCTCCTTGGCGGGTCACTTTATGCCAGTATTATCGGCAAGCTCCGACAAATTTCACGCTACGCTTTTGGGACGTCTAATATTCTTAAGGGTTTCCAAAATATGGAAAAAGATGTACAACAGACGCCGCTTTCCGTGAGCGGGGGGACGGGGATTTATCTTTCAAGGATCTTGAAAGATTTTCCCGATTTTCACAGGCAGACTTTGGAAGAAAAGGTGAAGCAGTTTATGACGCAGTATTACAACTGCTTGGAAAAAGGAAGTATTAAAGAACTGCGTCAAACGGACATCACCTATGCAGTGAGCGATGCCATCCGCTCTGAAATCGATGATTTGGAGGATAACTTAAATATCGACCAAATCAAGTTCCATAAGATCGCCATTTTCAATTACGAGAAGTCAGAAGAACTGGCCACAGTGCGTTACCAGATCAGTTCAGAGTACTTTGACGGTACCAGGACTCATCAATTGAAGCATGAGGTGGATGTATCTTATCTTTTCCGAGACATGGACCAAGAGAGTTTTGCGTTACAATGTGCCAATTGCGGTGCACCGCTAAAAAGAGAAAATAGAACCTGCGAGTACTGCGGCGTGCCCGTAGTACGAAATATCGAAAGAGTCTGGCGGATCAGCCATTATAAAGAATTGAATCATATCTGATAATTTTCTGCATAAAAAAATCCGGCGAGTACCTGCTTTCCCGGGCCGTCTCCAGCCAGGTATCCTCGGCACGAAAGAGCTTAACTTCTGTGTTCGGAATGGGAACAGGTGTGGCCTCTTTGTTAATCTCACCGGAATGGTA
>Ga0123335_1002529_pt1 | contig 27119 bp, 24 predicted proteins | sample BiotimSIPDNA_2_FD_89707 | JGI IMG/M metagenome (GOLD analysis project Ga0123335, IMG submission 89707) | Anaerobic biogas reactor microbial communites from Washington, USA - Biogas_R2 time_0 SIP DNA | ecosystem: Engineered > Bioreactor > Anaerobic > Unclassified | place: Washington, USA...
TATTGCAGCCTCATATACGCCATTGCACTCGATGAATGTAAAAATATTAAAAAAACTGTCTATTATGTCTGGTTCGAATTTGCCGAAAGTAACAGCTGAATTTAATGCTAGAAGTGTCCCTTCTTTTTTCCAGTTTTTTACCCTCGCGCCTTTTCTTGGCACAATATCAACAAATCCTTTTGCATGAAGAACTGAAACAGCTGTGTTTATTACACTTCTTGACACGCTATACTCACTGCACAGCTTTCGAAAAGAAGGAAGCATCGCATTTACTGCCCATTCACCGCTAACAATCCTCTTTTCCATATTCAAGATATACTGGCTGGTTAAGTTGCTCTCATCCATTTATTCATCCTGCTCCTTTTCCCACTTTAATATCGGATTTCTTGCAGCAGTTACCTCATCAAGCCTTCTGACATATGTATTATGAGGAGCATCGTGCAAAAGCTGCGCATCCTCTTTGGCTTCCTTCGCTATTTTATTCAAAACGCCAATAAATTCATCGAGTGTTTCCTTGCTTTCTGTCTCTGTGGGTTCTATCATCATGCCTTCATGAACGATCATTGGGAAATATATTGTAGGAGGGTGATAACCATAATCCAAAAGCCTCTTTGCCATATCCAGAGTAGATACTCCATATTTTTCTTTCTGTTCAATACCTGAAAGAACAAATTCATGCATACAGAATCTGTCATATGGGATCACGAAATTATCTTTCACTCCTGCCATAATATAATTAGCATTCAAAACCGCTGTCTCACTTGCGCTTTTCAATCCTTCAGGACCCATTGTCAGTATATATGAAAGAGCTCTTACATATACTAGATAATTACCATAAAAAGCCCTTACACGGCCGATAGAGTCTTTTCTGTCATAGTCTAAATAGTAGCTTTCACCTTTCTTGCAGATTACTGGTTTTGGCAGGAATCTTGTAAGGTCTTCCCTTACGCATACAGGTCCGCTTCCAGGACCGCCACCGCCATGTGGCGTAGACATTGTTTTATGCAGATTCAAATGCACCACATCAAATCCCATATCGAATGGACGTGCTATACCCATAATCGCATTAAGATTAGCTCCATCATAATACAGTAAACCGCCCTTATCATGCACAATCTTTGCTATTTTTGTAATATTGCTTTCAAACAATCCTAAAGTATTCGGATTAGTAAGCATAAGTCCTGCTGTCTCATCATCCATCATGGCAGACAAAGCATTGATATCCACTAATCCCTTTTCATCAGATTTAACCTGTACGACTTCATATCCTGCTGTTGCAGCGCTTGCAGGATTAGTTCCGTGAGCAGAATCAGGCACTATCATTTTTGTTCTTTTATAATCATTTCTGCTTTGATGATAAGCTTTTATTATCATTATACCAGTCATCTCCCCGTGAGCTCCTGCTGCTGGCTGAAGGGTAGCGCCGGACATACCTGTTATCTCGCATAAATACCGGGTTAATTCATATGCCGCTTCAAGCGCGCCTTGCACCTGGTATTCTGGCTGATAAGGATGTAATGAGTTAAGTCCTGGCAGCTTTGCAACATCTTCATTCAACTTGGGGTTATATTTCATGGTACAAGACCCTAAAGGATAGAATCCCTGATCTACCCCGTAATTTCGTCTGGAAATGTTGGTAAAGTGCCTTATAACATCAACTTCGGAAACTTGAGGAAGCTGAGCATCATCTTTTCTTGTGTACATTTCATCTATTTCATATGATGGTACCTGGCTTTGAGGCAGTGAAAATGCGCATTTCCCTTCTTTAGACAGATTAAATATTAATTCAGCCATTAAACTCACCTGCTCTCTTTATAAATTCATCCATTTCTTCTTTTGTTCTTTTTTCAGTTACAGCTATAAGCCATCCTCTTTCTGTCTCCAGCCCTCCGATAAAGCCATTCTTATATAGATATTTATTCAATGAGGCAATATCTTCTTTTGGTTTCACTGTGAATTCATGAAAGAAAGGCATATCCGATGTTTTCTCAAATCTGCCTGTCTTTAGTAGTCCTTCATAAACATAATGCGCGTTATCTACGCATCTTTTTGCAACCTGTTTAAATCCTTCTTTGCCTGTCACACTGAGATAAATAGTTGCCATTAAAGCGCATAACGCCTGATTAGAACATATATTGGAAGTGGCTTTTTCCCTTCTTATGTGCTGTTCTCTTGCCTGTAGGGTAAGGACATAAGCGGTTTTTCCATCCACATCGGTTGTTTTACCCACTATCCTGCCAGGCATTTTCCTCATGTGCTCTTTGGTACATGCAAAAAATCCGAGATATGGGCCTCCAAAGCCCAAAGGCATCCCTAAAGGCTGGCCTTCTCCAACTACGAAATCCGCACCGAAATCTCTCGGTGACTTTAAAAGCGCAAGAGCTACAGGATTAGCGCACACAATCAATAAGGAACCGCTTTGCTTAACATAGCTGCCAATCCTTTCCATGTCATATATATCCCCATAAAAAGACGGATACTGTACACATACTCCTGCAGTATTTGTTAAGTCTGCATTCATAAGCTGCTCAACAGTCATAGACATATATTTTATACCCCGGAATTTTAAATATGTCTCAACAGTCTCTTTATACTCCGGGTGCATATCCTCAACAATGATTATTTCGCTTTTTTTACGGGATGAATAGGAGGATATGACACATGCTTCCGCTAAAGCTGATGCACCGTCATACATAGATGCATTTGAAACATCCATTCCTGTAAGCTCGCATATCATTGTCTGATATTCAAAAATCGCTGTAAGAGTCCCCTGGCTTATTTCAGGCTGATATGGCGTGTATGCCGTGAAGAATTCCTGACGTGATATGAGGTGGCTGATAACAGAAGGTATATAATGGTCATATGCGCCAGCACCTAAAAAACATGCATAACCGTTGGTATTGCTGTTTTTCGCAGCTACAGACTGCATGTACCTGATAAGTTCCATTTCACTTTTCGCAGAAGGAAGGTTCAATGGCCTTTTCAGCCTGACTTCCTCAGGAATGGAAGAAAAAAGATACTCTATACTGTCTGCTCCACATCTGCTCAGCATTTCTTCCCGGTCCCTGTCAGTTACCGGTATATATCTCATCTTACTCGGCCTCGCTTTCAAGGAACTGATTATATTCATCCTCTGTCATAAGCTCATCAAGTTCTGTTTCGTCGTCAATGGTGATTTTTGCCAGATATGCTTCATATGGGTTTTCGTTGATTTTTTCTGGAGATTCTTCCAGTTCATGGTTCGCTTCAATAACCCTTCCGCTTACAGGCATGAACACCTCTGCTGCAGTTTTTACCGATTCTACTGCACAAAGCACATCACCCTGCTGTAAAACAAGATCCTCCTCTGCCAGATCTACATACACTATATCCCCAAGCTGCTGCTGGGCATAATCTGTTATGCCGATATAGGCATATTTACCTTCTTTTTTAATCCATTCATGATCCTTTGTGAATTTCATACCAGACTCCTTATTATCTTTTATACTTTTTATTATAGAACGGTTTTTTTACCGTTACAGCCTTAACTTTTTTCCCTCTTATATCTACATAAACGAAAGTACCGGCTTTGGTATATTCAGTTGTGATAAGAGCTAATGCGCAATTCTTATTAAGACTCGGGCAGGTGCTGCCGCTTGTTACATAACCAATCTTTTCATCCTTATCATTAAATACCTCATAACCGTTCCTTGCTATACCCTTATCCACCATCTCCAATCCTGCTGACCTTATATCTACACCCTTTTCATTCTGTTCAATCAAGGCCTTTTGTCCGATAAATCCGTTTTTATCAAGTTTGACGAAATTTTTAAGTCCTGCATTCAATGGCGTTATCTTATCAGACAGCTCATGACCATATAAAGGTAATGCGCTTTCAAATCGCAATGTATCCCTTGCTCCCAAACCGCATGGCATTGCACCTAGTTCCATAAACTTCCTGAACAGTTTTTCTGTATCAGAAGCTTTCATGTAAATTTCAAATCCGTCTTCCCCTGTATAACCTGTTCTAGAGACAATCGTGTTGACACCATCAATTATTACATCATTTTTAAACCTGTAGAATGCTATTCCGTCCAGGTCTGTTTTTGTCAGCTGCTGTAAAATATACTGTGCTTGCGGTCCTTGCAGGGCTATCTGTCCGTATTTATCTGATTCGTTACTGATTACTACATCATATCCTTTTGCCTGATTCAGCATCCACTCATAGTCTTTATCAGTATTTGATGCATTTGCGATTATAAGGAAATCTTCATCATTGTTCTTGTATATGAGAAGATCATCCACACATCCGCCATGTTCATAGCACATAGGGGAATACATTATCTGATTATCTGCAATGGTGCTTATGTCATTGGTAACAAGGTTGTATATATACCTTATCGCATCTTTTCCCTTTACTGTAATTTCTCCCATATGAGAGACATCAAAAATACCTGCCTGGTTCCTAACCGCATTATGCTCTTCAATGATGGAGGTATACTGGACAGGCATATAGAAGCCTCCGAAGTCTACCATTCTTGCTCTCAAAGATTCATGCACAGAGGTTAAAGGTGTTGTTTTCATAAATTTTCTGCTCCTTGGAATATATATTTATAATATGTTTAAAAAGAAGAAAAGTCAACGGGCTTGGCTTCACCTTCTTTTCAGTTTTTCGTACACTTCGTTGTAATAAAGCAGATTTTCCACACTTGACCCAGGAGATATCTGGTTGCCTATTGCCAGCATGTATCCTGGACACGGTTTGCCCAGATCCATACATCTTTTCACCTCATTTTCAATGTCTTCCCGACTCCCTCTCATTATAATCCTTGTATCCACATTTCCGATAATAGAATGAGTTTTACCGTACCTTTCGCATATGTATTTAAGGTCTGTAAGAGGTTCGAATATTAATGCGTCAACTCCCATATCAACAAATCTGTCTACAAATAAATCATATCCACCGTCACAGGTGAAAAGTACTTTCTTGCCTGCTTCCTTTAAATAAGAGATATTCTTTTTAACATATGGGAATACATATTTATCGTACCAGGAAGGTGCTATGAATGGTCCAGACGACCATACCATGTCATCATGTATCATGCATACAGGAATATCTGACTGAGCCAGTGCTTGAAAGTACTGTGAAATCCATTTAGAATATCTAATAGCAAATTCACCAAATCTCTTCGAATCTTCCCCCGCAGCCAAAAGCAGCATATCCCATCCGAGTATTTCCAGCATGCCTGATATACATGTGACATATATGCCTGATGTGTTGACTCCGGTAGGATGCCTTCTGCTTCTTTGCAGAAAATCTTCATATAACATGTCGGCTGTGGCTTTTTTGTCTATTCTTCCATATGTTTCATCAAAATCCAGATTGTAAATTTCCTCAAGATTAGTAAAAGCCTGATGTTTGTTGTCAACATAGTCTTTGTATCCTTCTTCAAATCCTGAGTGTCCCATCGTAGTCCGTTTACTGCCGAAAACTCCGCTTCCAATCTTGGTCGCCCAAAAAAGCGATATATCCCAGGCTCTCTCAAAGGCAGTAACAGCATCAAACTTGGTATCACCATCTGAATCCTTATCTACATTTATTCCAGTAACTGCTTTTAAGAGCCCGAAAGCCAGCTGATAAGCATATTCGGTCCTTGGCACTATATCAGGCATTTCAAGGTTAAAAGCCTGCATCCCTAGTTCATATGACATATTAAACCCTCCTTTGTCTATTTTATCATTATTATAAAGGTTTACAAGGTATTTGACTTGAAGTAGAGAAACATATAATATTGTATGAGCAAAAGCAAAATAGAGCATCCATGATGCAGAAATGCTTATGAGCATAAGTTTTATTAAAGAAAAGGAGCGTATAATATGTCAACATTGATAGCAGGATTAATAATCTCAATAGCATTATTAATCGTCATAATTTATTTCAACAGCAAGAAGAATACCGGTAAGAAAATCCGGGCAAACTGCATAGTAGCAGTGCTGCCTCTCATAATAGCATTCTTCATAGCCTCTATAGCGGTTATTCCCGCAAACTCTGTAGGTGTGCAGTATAGCCCGTTTACAGGCGTTAAGGAAGAGACTCTTCCAGAAGGATGGCATTTTAAGGGTGTATTTGATACTGTATATGTAATAAGCACAGAAGTACAGACAAGCAATCTCACTGGAATTACAGGTCAGACAAAAGACAGCCAATATGTCGAAATGATTATTGATGTCAAGTATAAAGTTTCCCCGGAGAAAGCATTTGAAGTATTCAAGCAATACCGGACTTTACAAAATGTCGCAACAAGCCTTATATCTCCGACTGTGCAAAGAAGCATTGAAGCTATTTCAACGCAGTATAATATAATTGAGGTATTAGGTGAAAGAAGGAATGAGCTCTATTTAGGTATAGAGGAAGAACTTGCAAAACGTTTTGCAGTTAACGGTATACAGTTCGTTTCTATAAACTTTACTGATACTGATGCAGGAGCGGAAATTGAAAAAGCTATTCAAGATGAAGCTATTGCTAAAAAACGCGTAGAAACAGCAGAACAGGAACGTCTGCGTGTCCAGATAGAAGCCCAGCAAAGAGTAATCGAGGCATCAGCAAATAAAGAAAAGGCTGAGATTGAAGCTCAGACCAGAGTAATAGAAGCACAAGCTGAAGCTGAAGCTAACAGGCTAATAGCTGAATCCATAACTCCAGAGCTTTTGGAAAAGATGGAAATGGAAGCACGTCTTAAATGGGGATGGGTAATCGTTCAGGGAGGTTCCGTTATAACTGATATAAGGGAGACTGAATAGCGATTTGAATTAAAATCCAAGGATAAACATTAACAAGAGCTGTTTCAAGGGAAAGATATTTCTACATGGCAGCTCTTTTTATATATTCATCAAAACATCTGCCTACATCATTAGGTACATGCGCATCACTTGCAAGAATAATTTTAACTTTTTTATCTCTTAAAACAGATAAGAACTGGTCTGATAATCCTAAATCCTTATGCCCATACCTGTAGTGGCATCCGAAATTATTTTCCATATAGATATCATTTTCAAACGCAATTCTGGAAATATTTTCATATGTATCAGACAAATCATAATCAGGATATATATTATATAGTTTTATCACATCAGGATGAGCTGTCTGAGTGAAAAGACCGCTTTCTAATAAAGATTCAAGATTATTATAATATTCCTTATAAATCTCTTCTACGCTATATCTGGACCAAAGTAAATCTCTGGAAAAATCATCTATGTCATACAGGTATCCGAAAACTGAATGTACTGCTCCTACTAAAAAATCGAATTTGTACTGCTTTAAGATATTTTTCAGGAGTGTTTCAGTACCTCTTGTGTAACATACTTCCAGACCGAATTTCACATTGATCGGATATTCCTGCTCTTTGGCTTTCTTAATCAAGCAGATGTAATCAGATATATGATCTTTCATCCTTGCATTAAGCCATTTCTCTTGTAATAAAGACCTGCTTTTCAATTCTTCATATATCTGTGCAAATTCCATAAATCTGTGAGTATGGTCTAGTATCTGTATGCTGTCCAGCCTAGCTTTCTGCGCATATTGAACAAATTTATCAATATAATCCAGGGTCAATGGCCCCTTTTCCAAATGCACATGCCCATCTATCATTTTTTCTCATCAAAGACATATATGGATACTTTAATAATCCCAGGTATGGCTTTTATATTCTCAATTATCAAATCATCACATTTTTTGTCTGTGTCTATAATCGTGTAAGCATAATCGTTCCTCGATTTATTCAAAAGATTCTCAATGTTTACATTAGCTGAAGAAACTGCATTTGATATGCTGGATATCATCTTAGGGATGTTCTCATGTATACAGCAAATCCTCATCTCTCCGCTTACATCCAAATGGCAATCTGGCATGTTAACAGAATTTGATATATTGCCAAAGGACAAGAACTCCATAAGTTCATTTACTGCCATAACTGCACAATTTTCTTCGCTTTCCTTAGTAGAAGCTCCAATATGAGGCAGAATAAGTATCGCCTTATTTCCGATTAAGCTCTGAACAGGAAAGTCCGTCACATAATTCGCAATTTTACCTGATTCAATACCATAAAGCAGAGCCTTTTCGTTTACAAGGGCATCTCTAGCAAAATTTAGCAGCCTCACTCCCTGTTTCATCTTTTTTACAGATACCTCATTTATAATATCTTTTGTCTCATCATTAAGCGGAAGATGCAGGGTTATGTAATCGGAATTTTTGAATACTTCATCCAAAGAATATGAATGTTTAACATTCTTAGACAGTTTCCATGCATTTTCCACTGATATAAAAGGATCATAACCGTATACATTCATTCCGAAATGAAGAGCAAGATTAGCTACAGATACACCTATAGCTCCTAAGCCTATTACACCAAGATTCTTATTTATAAGCTCATTACCGACATAATACTGTTTCTGGGCTTCTGCATCTTTAGCTATATTACAGTTATCCCGCTGACTCTGAATCCAGGATAAACCATCGTATATACCGCGGCTCGACAATAATAATCCTGCAAAAACAAGTTCCTTTACCGCATTTGCGTTAGCTCCAGGAGTATTAAAAACAACTATCCCCTTCTTCGAGCATTTCTCAACCGGGATATTATTTACTCCTGCGCCAGCTCTGGCAATAGCTTTTAAATTATCATTTAATACATAATCATGTATATCAGCACTTCTGAGCAATAATGCGTCTTCGTCATCGATATCATTGAATACATGATATTCCTTTGTAAAAAGGCTTAATCCCTTATCTGATACTGAGTTCATTACTTTCACTTTATACATGGTTACTTATTCCTTTCGTATTCACTCATAAAAGAAACTAGTGATTTTACACCTTCCAGACTCATAGCATTGTATATGCTTGCTCTCATTCCGCCAACAAGCCGATGCCCTTTTAGGTTTACAAATCCTTCCTCTTCCGCTTTTACGATAAAATCCTTATCAGTATTCTCATCACCTGTTACAAATGTAACATTCATAAGAGATCTGTCTTCTTTATTTACTGGATTCTTAAAAAGGGATGAACTGTCAAGATATGTATACAGAATATCTGCTTTTTCCCTGTTCTTTTTTTCCATTTCTGCTAATCCGCCAATTTTTCGTGTTATATGATTCAAGACTAGATCACATATGTATATTGCATATGTAGGGGGAGTATTATACATGGATTTATTATCTGCCATCACTTTGTATGAAAGCATTGAAGGTATATTTTTTCTATCCTCAATTAAATCCTTTCGTATGATTACAGTTGTCAGACCTGCAATACCCATGTTTTTCTGAGCTCCGGCAAATATGATTCCATATTTCGAAACATCAACCGGTTCAGATAATATGCAGCTGGAAAGATCCGCGACAAGAGGTTTTCCTTTTGTTATTGGCAGTTCAGCATATCTTGTTCCAAAAATAGTATTGTTCTGGCATATGTAAAGATAATCTGCAGTATCATTAATCATTGATTCATCAATCTTTGGTATATATGTGAATGTCTTATCCTCACTGCTTGCAATTACTTCTGCTTTTCCTAATCTGTTAAGTTCCTTTATTGCTTTTTCTGTCCATATGCCGGTATGGATAACATCAGCTGACCCTTTATACAGAAGATTCATCGGAATCATGCAAAACTGCAAAGATGCTCCTCCTTGCAAAAAAAGAACCTCATAATTATCCGGGATCATCATAAGGCTCTTTAAACTGCTTTCACATCTATTGATAATTTCTTCAAAATGGTCTGACCTGTGTGACATTTCCATTACACTCATGCCTGAGTCTCCATATTCAAGCATCTGCGAAGAAGCTTCTTCCAAAACTTCCTCAAATATGCAGGAAGGACCTGCACTGAAGTTATATACTCTTGCCATATATCCACCCCTCCGTATTTCTATATATTTTATGTGAGACTTAATATTTAATCAAGTATATGAATAAATAAAAAAGCAGAGATTTCTATATGGTTTTATATCATGAGAAATAGCTACATAAAACTTAGCTAAAACAGTATTATTTGCAGTATTTAGTTTAATTAAAAACTGTCATATACTAATTTTTATTCATAGAGGACATAATTCATTCAGTTATAAACTTTCGTAAGGCTTTCCAGAGTATTCTTTATCTCATCAACAAGGCTTTTTGGAGCTGTTACCTCGGCTTTATCCTTGAAAGTAAAAAGCCATGATATGAATGTCGGGCTGATGGAGACATCTAAAAGAGCCTTGAACCTGTTTTTATCAACAGGGTATATAGTTACATTCAGCCCAAACCGGTCAAATACTACATTCAACAGTGAGATATCAAATATTATCTCAGCTTTTACAGGATCACCCTTAAACATGTTGAACATAGGCTTTGTGTATGACACAAGATCGAATTTGTCTTTTTTCTCCATATCGATTTTCTCTTTTAATATCTCTATGGATTCCATCTTGTCTACTTTGAACTGGGTGATGTTGTATCTTTCGTAGTAACATACCAGATAATAGCAGTCATCTTCCCATATAAGAGCATATGGGGAAACTTTGTACTTTCCCTTGACTCCCCTATACACCTTATCCTTATTAATATCATAATCAAAATAACTGAACCGGATCCTGGCATTTTTTGATATGGCTTCATTTATGCTGTCAATATTGTAATAAACATTCTCATTTCTGCTTTTAGCTTTACTGTATACCCCTGTATTCCTTATAAGCTCTTTCTTCTGATTTCTTGATGCGAGATTGCATAAGCCGTCAATGAGCTCTTTAGTCTTTTTCTCAGTTAAAAACCTTGCAGAAACCAAAGCATCTATAATCAGTTTCAATTCCGGTATCTGAAATTCCCTTGATGCCATATAGTATCCGTATGTTTTGGATTTAACCCCGACTATGTCGCAGTCTAATTCCCTTAATACCTTTATGTCATCATATATGCTTTTTCTTTCGGCATTTATACCGATTGATGATAACTGCTGTATCATCTCATTTACAGTCATTACATGCTCTTCATCTGTCTTTTCATACAGCATCCTGTAGACATGTAATAATTTCGCTTTCTGAATTGCTGATTTAGACATTGCTTTTCCCCCTTAAGCTCTTTTATATATATATTCCTCCTGTCGGTTGAGCAGCCTCTTATCCTGAAGCCATGCCGGTATATCCTCTATTGATATTATATATGGCATACGCTGATGTATAGGCACGAACTGCTGATAGGCCTCTTTGGTGATTATGACAAATCTGTCATCTCTGTATACCCCGGCCATATGTATGATGGAGCGGTCTGGTTTTGTGAACAGATATTTCTTTTTTTCCTTATCCCACTCGAAATATCCTATTGCAGGTATTATACATGGTTTCATGTTTCTGAACATGGGAAGTTCATTAACAGTTTCACCTCTTGCATTAATAAGTGTCGTATTATTGTATTTGTTCACTACTCCCCATATTTTATCCATTGTACCTTGTATAGTCTCTATTTCGACAAGGTCTGAAGGGAATATTTCTCTTTCTTCCAGATTTAAGAATCTTCCGCACATGGCATCTTCCTTTCCACGAACCATTTGTCTTCTTCGAAAAATATATATGTCTGCATACCCATTATCTTACATAAGTACCTTACTCCGCAACCCCCTGCTTTAAGGCTGGCCGCTTTTCTTATGTCCAGTATCCTGTCTACAGTATATACCCTTCCGTTTTCCCATTCTATATTCACAGGTATCATTTGCCCGTCTTTTTTAAATTTCACGGTAACATTCACATATTCTTTTATTCTTTTATCTTCTGTCATCTTGCTTCTCCTGTATTAAAAGAAACTTCCCTCATAAGGGCTTCAGTACTGTCTGACAAATCACCGCATGATCTCGTATGCAAAAGAGCTGCTCTCTGAATCGCATACGGCCCATATCTCTTTCTGATTGAATCTATGGAATACTCCAGGTCCATTGCCTTGAACCGCTTGTTTTCCTCCTTGAATATGGATATCTGTATAGGTCCTTTTGAACTTGCAAGGTCAGTTACCCTTATACCGAAACTTCGTATAGGCTTCTGAAAATACCAGTTGGCTTTTACCAGTTTTATAGCTCTGTGGGCTATTTCAGTGGAAATATTCGTGTAATCAGAAAGCTGTCCCTGTCTTTCAAATCCTTCGAGATCGCAGTCTCTTATGTATACCTGCACGGTTTTTCCCTTAAGCCCGTGTTCCCTAAGTCTTCTTGCAACACTTTCAGCCAATACGAAGGATGTTATACTTATATCCTCGATAGAGCACAAATCCTTTGGAGGCGTGGTGCTGTTGCCTATCGATTTTATTATGGTCTCATGCTCAGTATTCTCTACCGGCGAATAATCATTGCCCATAGCGTAATCTTTAAGTATTGTCCCGCATTTTCCCAGCTTGTCACGTATAAATACGGCATCCGCATTTGCAAGATCCCCTATTGTATTTATATTCCAGTTGCTAAGTTTCCTTTTTGTAGCTCTTCCGACATACAGAAGCTCTCCGACATCAAGCGGCCATACCAGGTCCTTGTAATTATCTCTGCTTATGACAGTGACTGCATCCGGTTTCTTCATATCAGAACCTAATTTTGAGAAGACCTTGTTGAAACTAACGCCTATCGATACGGTTATGCCTAATTCGAATTTTATACGCCTTCTTATCTGCTGGGCTATCTCATAACCCTGTTCTATCGTCCTTTTCGGAAAAGAAATATCTATCCATGCCTCATCCATTCCAAAAGGCTGAACTTTTTGGGAATATGAGCAGTAAATCTCTCTTGCAAGATTGCCGAACCTGAGATATCTGTCGTAATGCGGAGGGACTACAACAAGATTGGCAGCTTTAAGCCTTGCCTGCCACACAGCTTCTCCTGTCCTTATGCCAACCTTCTTTGCCGGCTGATTTTTAGCAAGAACTATTCCGTGCCTGTTTTCAACGCTTCCGCACACGGCAACTGGCAGATCTCTAATTGCAGGATTATACAGGCACTCTACCGAAGCATAAAAACTATTCAAATCCGCATGCAAAATTATACTTTCCATAATACCCCTATCTCTAGGTATATTGTATAATACGAACATATGTTTGTAAAGTGCCTGTTTATATGTCAATGTCCTATATTTAGCCCTTATATTCTATTCTTTTTTTACGGGAATATCCTTAAGACCGTATTTCAATGCGGTTCTTTCAAATATCTTTATAAAACGGTTTCCAAGAAGCAGTATTAAAAGAAGATTGGAAACTGCATGAAACATGTCAAATATGAAGGAAGCTGAACTGGCAATCAGAAAAGCCTTGAATCCAGTTTCAGTTATATATCCTGACAGTACATAATAAAGGTTCATTCCCCAGCCGAACAGGAATCCCCATATGAAACCATAAGCAAGCCTGATCCATAGATGCTCTTTTAATGGCTTTCTTACCATTCCTGCTAAAAATCCCATCAGTCCCCATAAGAGCATTTGCCATAAAGTCCATGGTCCGTGACCTAGGAGCATATTTGAAACAAGCGCTGTCAGAGCGCCTGTCATAAATCCGAAAGAAGGACCGAATATCATTGCTGACATTATAACTATGAAAGAAGAAGGGTTTACGCTTGGTAAAGAAGCGAAAAGCATCCTTCCTGCTGATGAAACAGCAGTAAGTATTGCTAGCAGCACCAGCTTCTCCGCACTGGTTTCTTTTCTTTCAAAAATATTGAATCCCATCAGCAATATGCCCACAATTGCAAGTATCAGGGCTAATGCCATACTGCTGAAGGAAAGTACTAAAGAAGCTGCTATAAGGGTAAAGGAAATTATGAAAAAGAAAGTCTGTTTCTTCATGCTATTTCCCTCCGAACGCATTTTCAACATCTTCATAAAGGACCATATCAGCATTAATCTGGTTAAAAGCCCTGTTAACTGAGGTTGTATAATATCTGTTTTCCTTAAAAAAGCTTCTTGCATCCATCGAGTATGCTATTTCTCCGTTAAACAACATAACACAGCGGCTGGCATAGTTTGCAGCAAATTCCAGATCATGTGTCGCACACACGACTGTTGCTTCAGACTGTTTTAATAACTGTGATATTACACGTTTTAAGGAAGGGTCCATGCTTTTTGTCGGCTCATCTAAAATTATGAAATCAGGTTTTTTCAGCAGCATGCATGCCAATACCGCTTTCTGCTGTTCACCTGCCGAGAGGTCATAAGGGTGTTTGTAGAGAATCTCCTTCAAATACAGTTTCTCGGTTAAAGATAAATAAAGGTCTTCATCCATATCCTTAAATGACATCTGCTCATGCACAGTATCTTCAGTAAAAAAGGAATTTAAATCCTGAGGCATATACTGTATTTTGCTATATGATGTTTTTGCCTTCCCGATATGAGGTTTCAGTATCCCGCTTATGATTTTCAAAAGAGTGGATTTCCCCGAACCATTGCTTCCCATTATACACAGGAACTCCCCTTTATCTATATCTAGGTCCAGATTCCTTATAGCATACTTTTCCTTACCATATGCAAAAAACAGTTCTCTTATCCTTACTGCTTTTTCAGAAGATTCTGAAACAGTATCTTTCTCTTTATCTTCTTCCTTCAGAACTGGCTTATTTATCGGCATATAATCTTTAATCATAAGTTTTAGTTCTTTTGGCGTTATACATGCAGGAATATCCTTATCAATAAGTAGCGAGCATTTTGAGACTACAGGTAAAAAATCCCTTATACTGCTACTGTCAGTTTCCCAAAGATTCTTAAGCACATCGCGCGTATCTCCCTGAAAGACTATTTTTGAGCGTTCCATATATACAATCCTGTTTGCCAGTGATATAACATCATCAGGCCTGTGTTCAGTCATTACTATGGTAATACCAAGTTCTTCATTTAATCTTCTTAATACGTCAGTGAACTCTAAAGCGGAAATAGGATCCAGTTGGCTTATAGGCTCATCGAGAAGTAAGATTTCCGGATGTACCATTAACGAGGAGCAGAGGGACACTATCTGCTTCTGCCCTCCAGAAAGCGTATCTGGATGCCGATGAAGAAGGTCTTCTATACCGAAATAGCTTACGGTCTCACTCATCCTCTTTTTCTGAGTATAGGGATCATATCCAAGATTCTCCATTGCTAATGCAAGATCACTTAAAACTGTTGTAGTGACTAACTGGGTTTCCGGATTGGAAAACACTATAGAAATTTTACTGCTGTCAGTTATACTTTCAATTGAACCTGTGACAATTCCGTAAGGAGCAGCTTCTTTTTTCAGGCTTCTAAGCAAGGTAGTTTTTCCGCAACCTGAAGGACCCATGACAAGAAGTATCTCTCCTTCATATATATCCAGGTTTATATCAGTAAGAGCGACCTTATTTCTTGTCTTTCCCTGAATATAGTTCTCATATGTAAATCCCATATCTTTTATGCTTATCAGCGTTTTTGGAGCCATAACTTTACAAATCCTCTCTTTAAAGATGCGATACCCTCATTTATGAAAGGCAGGTAAATCACTAATACAGTTACACCATACAGCACAAGATTAAAATCCTTAAGGCCTACAGAGGCTGTAACAGGATAATATGTAAATCCAGTATTACCCAAAATTGCTGCTATATAAATAAACAGGGTAAATGCCATAAATACGGATAAAAGAAGTATATCCCTCAGAGTATATCGGTATCTGGCATAATGCACTTTATTGAATGTACCGTAATTTTTAACTTTGAGGCTTAGTGCTGTATCCATACCCTCTTCTAGAGTCCATGATGTCAGAGCTTTCAAGTATATGCCATATGTCTGGATTTTTTCCCTAACCGACTTATTCACTTTTCCCGAGTTTACTGATTGGACTGCAGCAAGGTCTGATGCTCTTTTCTTAAATAGAGGTATATATCTTAAAGCCATATCAAAAACAAAGGATGTTTTAGGAAGTATATTTGAAAAAAGATACAGAAATTTTGAACTGTCTAGTAGCGTATTAAAGGATATGAATGCTGTCATTACTGACATCAGCATAAGCATGTTATATAATCCATATATTAATGCTTCTTTTGTTATCGGGTTTTTGAAAAGATAGAACATGACCGAACTGCCTTTATGAACAAGCAATATATTAAGAGCAAGCACTGCAGCTCCTATCAGGACTATCCACTTCATTGATTTTAGAAACTTATCCATCCCTGAATAGCACATAGCCATCAGGCAGCATGCTGTAAATAGGGATAGTATGATGAAAGGATTCTTAAAAATGAATATACATGAAAACAAGGCTGTGTAATACATAAACAGCGTAAACGGATGAGATATATAGAATGGGCTTATCATTCTATTATGTATTCCCACCTGATTTCATCTCCTTCTTGTACCTCATAAATTCCGCTGCTTTTAGATGCAGATTCATCATTCACATAAAAAACCCAACCGCTGGCAGGCCCATGATCAAATTCATATAAATCAGCAATCCCTTCAACATAACGTATAGCTCCTGTTCCTCTTGATGATAGGAGAATGTTATTATCTTTACAGGCTGCAAATGTAATGTCAAATACTGTCGTGCCTTCTTCAAGACTAACCTCATATTCAGATAAAAGCACTCCCTTTTCAACAAATGATGCATCTATGGTCACATAGACATATGCTCCATGCGAGCTGGTGTTCTTAACACAGCCTGTTATAGAGAAAAGCATTGTACATACTAAAGTAATAATAAATATTATACGTTTCATCTAATCTGTTCCTCTAAAAAACCTCTTTACTACCGATGATATAGCTGACTCCCTGGTAATATACCCATTATCATCATATTGCGTATCAGCCTTTTTTATCCTGTCCATGCATTTTGAAAATTCTGCAACGGTAATATATGAATCCGGTTCAAAAGACACTGTTTCTCTGCTTGAAATAATACCGCTCAGATAACAGGCTATAACATATCTCGCATGCCAGTTTTCTTTCTTAACATCCAGAAACCGTGGAATGAATATATCCATACTTAACCCGGCTGCCTTATACAGCAACACGCATGCTTCAGCTCTTGTAAGATTATTTAAAGGGCGTAATCCTGATGTGTCTCCAACTATTAAGAAATTTTCAAAAGCTATATATATATCTTCATAGTACTTTTCAGATATCAGGTCTACATCAGCAAATCCCATATCATCTGGACTATTAATTTCTTCAGGCTGATAATCAGAAGGTTCGGGTGTTATTTCCGGGGTTGTATCTGGTAAAGGCTCAACATCTCTTTCCTTTTTTACATACACGTAACCGATATTAACAGCGCTAAGCGCAAGGTATGCCTGTTCTGTTGCTATGTTGTTAGCATTCTGGTTTACACTATGTTTAAACAGATAATCCTCTGTCATATACTTTTCTATTAAAGTATCATAAGGTGTTTTCCCGTTTCTTACAAACCTTTCATCATTTAACGGAATACCTGCTGTTGATAGTGCGATTATAACCTGGGAAAGGTTTTCAGAACTGTCCGAATTCTGATAATACATGAGCCCGTCACTATCAAGCTTTTTGCTTAAGTATGCCAAAGCCTTATCCATAGCAGTTTTCGCTTTCTGGTCTTCAGGAAAATATGATAAAGCTGTTACTGCCATCGCGCTAAGATCATTATCTGAACCCCAGCCTTTTGCTAAAGGAAAACCTCCGTCCTCATTTTGATACTCCAGTAATAAAAGCATAAGCTTATCGTTTGTCCAGAGCGCGTTTTCATCCACATCAACATCCATCAATGCGAAAATACTGAAAATCACCCCATTTATCCCTGATTTGTCTATATTCTTGAATCCCTGAAGCAGTGCAATCAGGTTGTATCCATGAAAATTATTAGGATCTTTTCCATCCTGTTTTAATAATATGATAATTTTGGCATACTCCAGAGCTGTCCTGTAAATGCCTTCTTTTATAGTTATGTCTTCTTTTAAATAAGTATAAAAGGAGTCAGGTACTTTATAGCCATTTAGAGCAAGCCCGAGAGCCTCCCATATGGAAAGCTCTGCTTTTTCAAGATATGACTGTGATATTTGCGAATGCGCATCTTCTGATGCGGTTGCAGCAACCGTACTGAAAAGCATGCATAAAGCTAATATCAAAGCAAAGGCTTTTTTCATTTATCTTCCGATAGCCTCCATATATGACAATATCAGATATATGGCTTCCTCCCTGGATAGGCCATCTGCAAATACTGTTTTCTGTTTTTCATCAAGTGACACCTGTGATTCAAATGCTTTGCTTAAAGCATACTGCGCAATATCAGATGTAATGTGAGCATTTGGATATAAATATCCTTTTTCATGAGCTGCAAGTCCGTATTTGAACACTGTCTGGGCATAACCATTAAACCAGTGTCCTGCTGTTATATCTATATATTTCTTCCTGTATTTTCCCGCAACCTCAAGATCAGATGCGCGAATAAGCATTGCAAGGAATTCTGCTTTTGTCACTTCATCATTAGGTCTAAGGTTATTATTCTGGTCGCCTGTCAAGATATATTGTCCTACTGCTTTTTCAACATAAGAAAAATATTCATCTGATACTGTTGTATAGTCATTATATGCATCTGTGGAAATATCTTTGTCGTTTGTTACTTCAATAAATACAGATGTTCTAGAAATATTGTCCTCTTTAGGCAATGTGGATATCTCATAAATGCCTTTTTTATTAAAGCTGACCCTAACATATCCATTGCTATCAGTCACATACCCAGCTTTTAAATTGTCTACAGTTATCTCACAGTTAGAATATGGCTGGATTGATACTTCCCATGTAGAGTAATCCAGTACATGACGGTAAAGTCTTAAAAGAACCTTCTCACCGCCTTCTGCCTTTATGTTCATTATATTAAAGAAAGAATAGGTATCAGTCATCCAGTCATTTAAGAGATAAACATCCAGAATATCGCCGTCATTTAAGGGCTGCTCATTTAATGCATACCATGATGACTCGTTATTTACAGTATACATCCAGCTGGCATTATCCACAGCTTCAATTCCTGCCAACATGGATATGAAAGAACCCTTGTTGAAATTCGCGATTTTCGGGTCAGCAGCATCAAATCCATTCTGGCCTAGCGCCCTTATAACAGCATGCAGTGCTGAGAACTCCAGTTCTGATGACACATTGTATTTAGACAGATCAAATCCTTTGGGGTCCATATATGCCGTATAAGTGGTGTCCTTTGTGTATATATTTACTGCTACCCCCTTTCCATATACCTTTATTTGCGCATATGGACGTGAAATAGTATTTATGCCATCAATAACTTTCTCAGCAGATATTTCATGGGTACCCCAGTCTTTAAATGTAAGGTAGGCGTTTCCTGATTCGTCTGTAACTGTATCAGTCTTCTGGCCGTCGATCGTTATTACTGCGCCTGAAACATCTTCATATGACACTTCCCATGTGACAGGATCTGTTACCTGATGCTTTAGGTTCAGTTTAACTGTGTTAAATGCATCAGTATCATATTCATCATCTACACCGAATGTGGAATATGAGCAGTTCATCCAGTCTTCTATGTAGTAAATGACTACATAATCATCTTTTACCAGCTCCTGGTCTATAATTGAATTCCATGAGGAGCTGTCGTTTAACACATACATCCAGCCAGCGTTGCCTTCTGCCGTCAAACCAAGAACAGTGGATATATATGACCCTCCATTAGTATTAAGGATATCTTTACTGGATACATCATGTCCTTTGGATTTAAGAGCAGAGATTATGGCATGAAGCACGCTGAAATACTGAGGCTCATCCGAAATGCCATATGCATCAAGATTGAATACCTCTAAAGGGACTGCTGTTTTTTCTACAAGTGTTCCCTCATATCCTTCTATGCGTATGTATGCATATTCTGTGGCTGTAGCGAAAACTGTGGGTGTCATTGCAATCAGTAATGCTATCATTACGATCATGCAGATTGTACTTGTACTTCTTTTCATAATTTCAATCCTCCGTTAAAATTAAAAAATCCTTTTCTTGCGGGAAAAAGGATTGAAACCACATTCCTCATCGACCGCAAGTAATGTATGCTGTATTATCCGGCAGGTCTTCTGACTTGAGATCATTGCTATGCACCTTCCCGTATCTTCTACAGTGGTTTGTTGCAATCGCTCCCTCTTACAGCGGCGGGACCGCGCAGGACTTTCACCTGCTTCCCTATTAAAAAATTGCTTTTACCGAAAAATCCGGATATTCAGTTGTATACTTAGTTAATCACAAAAGAACAGCTGTGTCAACCAAGTTCATGTTTTTTTGGTTTCATTTTCCTTCATTTTTCTTTTTTCCATACTTGAAATAATCATTATGAACAAAACAGATATTGTTATTGCCAAAAGAAATGTCATATTAAGAATATATAATCTGCTTAGCATAAAATATGAGTAGACAGCTAGTATAAGAGCTTCTAAAAGAGCTGAAACAAACTTGTTTTTTATGAACAGGGTAAAAGTCAGCCAGTTTAAAGCAAACACCCAGAAAGGGTAAGCGATATATGGTAAGAATTCTGTATAATCAGCATTTATCAGAGAGGTTGCAACTGGGATGAGTTTTTCCGTTATTCCAACATATTCGAAACCTCCAAGATTGATTACAAGAGCATATATCAGATTAAGTACAACTGTGGGTATTCCAATATATATGCACTGAATAAAAGATTCACCAGTCGTAAAGGCCCATATATCCTCTACACCTGTTTTTTTTAATAGGTAATATCTTACAAACACATGTATTAATGCAGATGCTATACCAATGAAAACAGAGTATATGACAGGATCCGAAGAAAATAGTGATTTGAAAAATGGTATTAGTAAAATTAGTAAAAACACAAGATTTTTTAATATAATCCCATAAACAGAGAACCCTGCCATCCCTAAAATCATGGATTTCCCTCTTTTTTTCAAAATTGTGGTTATAAAAGGCACAAGAGGCATAAATATGAATGCACCTGCAGATATTGATATTAAGATCAGGTTAATGCTGTTTACCATTACTTATTGCAGATACTCTTTCATGAACAAGGTTATCTGCTCACCCCAGCGTTCCCATTCATGCGCTCCTCCATCCGTCGCATATTTTAGATCTAAACCTGCTTTTTCTGCATGTTTCTTAAAATTCAAGTTAAACTGGTAAAGAAAATCTGTATTTCCACAGTACTGGTAAACCTTCAGATCCTTTATTGAATATCCTCTAACTGTTTTGTTTCTTTTCATCAAAGATATTAAATCATTGTCAGATCCGGCAAGATTCGGGTTCTCGCCGTAAATATTACGGAAAAGCTCTGTATTTTTCCTATCATTTGCTTCATTTCCTGTAACTAGAGAGGAAATATTAGCGATATCAAGAACACCGGAAAAGCTGCCAGCAATACAGAATTTATCTGGATTATTAAATGCTATTTTTAATGCGCCATATCCTCCCATGGATAATCCAGCGATAATATTGTCTTCCCTCTTATCTGAAAAACCAAATGTCTGCTGAATATAAGCCATAAAGTCAGTAGTCAGAAAAGTATAAAAAGGCTCACCATACTTCATATCCGCATAGAAACTGTTTTTTGCATTGGGACAGACTACACCAACCTTATAGGTTTCAGCAAGTCTCGCTATATTTGTATATGTTATCCAGTCATGACATGTCCCGTGCATGCCATGGAGCAGATACAATACTTTTATGTTTTTTGAATTTACTGAAGATGGTAATATTACATTGCATTCATCACGATAATAAAGAAGATTAGTATCAAACTTGCAGTTGATTACTGAAGCACCCATTTCATACCTCCTAGATATGCATTAAGTATATCACAATGCTTTAGATACAGGCAGTTAATTTGGATTAATAAAAATACAATATGATAAATGATATCCTGTAAATTTTCAAACCACCACTTCATCAAACATATGTAATTTAACTTAAGATATGATATACTAAAAGATGTGGTTTGGAGGATTTGATGAAAACATGCGCTATAGTAGGAATAAACTGGGGAGATGAAGGAAAAGGCCGGATGGTAGACCTTATCGCTAAGGATTATGATGTGGTGGTAAGGTATCAAGGCGGAAGCAATGCTGGACATACTGTAATAAATGAGTATGGAAAATTTGCTCTGAATCTAATACCCTCTGGTATTTTCCGTCCTAAGGTGATTAATATTCTGGGAAATGGAACAGTAATAGATCTGGAGCATCTTTCCATGGAAACCGAAAAATTAAGGAAAGCAGGAGTGCAGATAACTTCTGATAATTTAAAAATCAGTGATCGTGCCATGATAGTCCTGCCATACCATAAAGTATTGGATGAACTGGAGGAAAACCGTCTCAAAGATAAAAAATACGGATCTACAAAAAGGGGAATAGGTCCTGCTTATTCTGATAAATACATCAAAAAAGGTATTATGGCAGGAGAATTGCTTTATCCTGAATATCTGCATGAAAGACTTAAGGATATTTTAGAATGGAAAAACCTTACCATACAGAATGTATATAAATCTAATCCTTTCCTCTTTTCCGATATTTCTAAATGGCTGGATAAATATGCAGAAGAATTCAAGTCATATATATGTGATACAGGTTCTCTGCTTAGAAAAGCTAAAAAGGAGGGTAAGTCTATTTTGTTTGAAGCACAGCTTGGAGCATTAAGGGATATAGATTACGGCATATACCCATATACAAGTTCTTCAACTCCTTTAGCAGCTTATGGACCGATAGGCGCAGGTGCGCCTGAACTGACAGTCGATAATGTTATTGGAGTGGTAAAGGCATATTCCTCCTGTGTAGGCGAAGGCCCTTTCACAGCTGAATGGTTTGGAGAAGATGCTGAGAAATTAAGGCAGGCAGGAAATGAATACGGTGCCGCGACTGGAAGACCAAGAAGAGTCGGTCCTATTGATATGCTTGCGACCGCTTATGGGGTACAAGTACAAGGCGCTGACTGTATTGCTCTTACAAAAATGGATGTCCTTTCATATATGGATAAGATACCTGTATGCATCGGGTATGAATCAGAAGGAAAAATGCTTGAATCATTCCCTCTCACACCAGCATTGGAAAAGTCAAAACCATTGTTCATAGATATGCCTGGATGGAAGACAGATATATCAAAAATTCGCACATTTTCTGAGCTGCCTAAACAAGCCCAAGATTATGTCCTGTTGATAGAAGAAAAGATAAATTGCCCTGTCAAATACATATCCGTAGGGCCTGACCGCGACGCGATTATATTAAGAGGCACAAATGGCTGAACCTTTTGTAGCTTTATTCTTCGTCGTAGATGGACAGATATTACTTCATAAGTGCAGGTTGGAAAATGCTGAGCACTATGCCGAGATGCGCAATTACCCCAGAAGCCACATGGATGTATGGGAAAGGCATTACAAACTGAAATACAATAAGGATTTCGACTTTTATCCCAGAGGCAGAGTTATATATGATATGAGAAAAGATGAATTTAAAATATTCTATGACACATGTTGTGCTAAACAGGCTTTTAAGATTCGAATGATGCTTGGTAACCGTACATGCATTCTAAAGGATGATAGCAATTATACTTGCAGTATTTGCAGAAACCATATAAAAAACGAAGAATAATCAGGACTCATCAAGTAAAAGATTCCCACTGTTCATATAAAGAACATGGTCCATTTTATTTAGTATGCTCAGATCATGTGTTGCTATTATCACAAGATATCCCTCATTATGTGCAAGCTTAACAAGTATATCGATTATATTCAAACTGTTTTTCTCATCAAGATTACCTGTAGGTTCATCTGCAAGCAATACCTTAGTCTCCATTGACAATGCTCGTGCAATAGCTACCCTCTGCTGTTCTCCTCCAGAAAGCATATTGGGAAATCTGTTAAGTACAGTTTCGGGTAAATCCATCTTTAAAGCCAGCTCTTTTGCTTTATCTGATGCAGGCTTACCTTTAAATCCTCTAAGCCCCATCGGGTAAGTTATATTCTCAGTTACAGTAAGAAGAGGAAACAGTCTGAAGCTTTGATATATCATAGCAGCATTCTGCCTTCTGTACTTAGCTAAATCCATTTCCGTTGTACTCTTGCCTTCAAAAAGCACCTGCCCGGACTGAGGAAGATCGAGGCCTGCAAGAAGAGAAAGCAAGGTGGATTTGCCGCTTCCGGATTTTCCGACTATGGCATATACTTTACCTCTCTCAAATCCATAACTGACATTCTTGACTGCTTCAGTCTTATTGTATTTGCTCATATAGCTGTATGTCACATTTTTCAATTCCAGTATATTCATATCTCTCCTCAATCTCTGTCTGCCATTACTGCAAGAACTCCAGTTTTACTCATTACATTTATTGAAACAGCACTTCCTGTTAAATAAAATAGTATATATCCAAAAACTAAGGCTATATGCATATATGAAAGCTGCTTAAATATGACATACCATATTACTAAACCTATAACTGCTCCTGTTATGCATAATATCATCTGTTCTGAAAAGAAGCTGTAAAATGCCTGTTTTTTATCTGTTCCAAGCCCTGCCATCGTCGCAAATTCCTTTTTTCTGCTCACAACCATAAGATAGGATACCGCATAAGCCACAACCGCAATAAGAACATATAGAATGGGGTACGCAATATTTAAATATCTTATCTGCTGTGTGACATTTGCTAGCGAGCTATTCATAACTGAGTCTTTCAGTACTACAAATTCTCTTATCATACTTATTTTGTTTACCTGTGAATAACCGTAATTACTCATGAAGTTCTTAAATTCTAAAAGACTTCTGCTGTCTTTAATTTTAAAAGTGACACTATTCAGATTAATATCCAGCAGTTCCTTCTTATTTGCATCAGTTATATCTTCCTCTTTATTATCCGTCTGGTTCCAAATAAGGGATACATCGAACTTTTCTGATAATGGAGAGTATATAGTATCTTTTTCACCATGCTTTATATATGAACCGACTATTTTTAAATCATAGTGACTAAATATCCTTAATCCGAAATACTCATTACTGTTCACTATTTTATCCACAGCGACACGTATTACATCACCATAAGAAAGATCATGCTCCTGCATATATGTTTTGGTCACTATGCATATACAAGCATCTTCGTCGTCTATCGCTGTGAACATCGTGTCATCATATCCAGACATGTAATCAATTTCCACCCGGTCAGCATAATAGAATTCCGGGGAGCCAGACAGATTATTCGTAAAAGTAATATTAGGTCCTCTTGATATCTCTGCTTGCAATGATTCACGTACAAATGAATTACCTGGAACAATAAGAGGAGGTATATCATATGTCTTACCATTTTTTAAAGCAGTACCCACAAAATATGAAGGTTCTGATACTGTTATGCACAGGTCCTCTATATATCCTGAATGATTAAGCTTTGCAACATTGTATGCGTTTACATTCTGTTTTGATATCTGTTTTCCTTTGAAATCAGTGAAATATCCTTCAATGACATTATTGTCATATATGTATTCTATCCTTTCGTGCTGTGACTGCATAACATCTGCAAGCTGCCCGAAGAAAAGGATAACTGTTAGAGCCAGAACTGGGACTACAATAGTGCGCGGACCTCCCCTAAATACGGAAAGAATGGCATATTTTATGCTAGTGCTTGGATTATACATGGATCTCTTTTCACGTTTTGGTCCGATTCTCTTGTTTCCTTTCTTTTTACGTCTAATGAAACCAAAAGAAAGAAATACTATGCAGGATATTATGCAGCTTACTAATACCGCAGAAGATACGATAATGAATATGTTCCAGCCTACATCAGGATTGAATTCCAATGTTTTAGTTATACTCAGCCTTGCATTGGAAAAACGTGCATCAATCAGCCTGAAATACTCTGCAATTTTCCTTACAAGAGCCATAATGAACCTGCTTAGAAAACGTCCTGCTGCTGTAGCAGCAAAACAGGCACTAAATGCAATTATGCCTGAACTGAACAGAAAATATGAAAACACCCTCATATTCCCTGACCCTAGCATAAGCATCGTCTCAATAGTGTCTTTCTGCCTGTAAACAAAAAGATACCCAAAGAAAACACACACAGCCAGCTCTACCAGCACGAACACAGCAGTCAGTATCTTTACTACTGTCAGTAAAGTAGTATATGGGATTTCTACACTGGAATACCCCTGATCATATACTGTAAGCCTTATCCTGTCTCCCAAGAGAGGCTCGATATCTCCATAAAACTCTTCACCATATCCGTTTTTTATTACTGCTTGGCCTATAGTATAACCGATTGGGAAATTCGAATGTATAAATTCATCCGAAAATGGCACATATACATACCAGAACTTGTCTCCTATAGAGTTGGTTATGCCTACTACCTCATAATCTGAAGTGTCACTAAAACCTGTATCTGCAAAGAATGCGTCTTCCAAGTCTGGATAATCAGATTTAGTTGTAGACAGGTTTATTTTATCCCCAATCCGTACACTCATCCTTTCTGCCATAAGCTGGGATATGACACATACTTTACTTTCTGATGCATATTCATCTTGACTGAATATACGTCCATCGAGTATATATAGTTCATTTTGATTGAAAGGATACAAGCTCAATATATCTTTAGTTGACACAACAAGCACGCTGTTACTGATAACTCTAAGCGTTTCGGAAAATTCATTGAACATGCTGTCTTTCGGTATTTCATAACTTGAAAATCCATTTTTATCAATTGTAATGTCCCGTTTATATGGCATGGATATACCAAGATTTTTTGCAATCGCATTTTCGTAATCCGATCTTGCAAGGTTGATTATGGGAGTTCTTCCGTAATATGCCTCACCAAAGAGAATGTAGTAATGGTCTGACTCCAAAGGTCCGAAATCCTTATCTATATGAATAATTGTGTCATCTTCTATCAGCAGAGAATAACCGGTTTTCATTGCTATACCAGTATAAAAATCTTGATTGGAATCAGAAATATTACCGACAATTATAACTGACAGCATCCTTTTTGGCATATACTGGTCTGTCCGCCAGAAGCCTTCCACATAACCTGATGATCTGATAGATTGATCCCATAAGAGCACAGAAGGATGACTTGATATGCTTTCGATGTCAAATTTATGAAGCGCATCATCCATATATGAGTCATATATGACATCATTAGGATACTCCGTCCCTATATATTCAAAAA
>Ga0123335_1002531_pt1 | contig 27073 bp, 20 predicted proteins | sample BiotimSIPDNA_2_FD_89707 | JGI IMG/M metagenome (GOLD analysis project Ga0123335, IMG submission 89707) | Anaerobic biogas reactor microbial communites from Washington, USA - Biogas_R2 time_0 SIP DNA | ecosystem: Engineered > Bioreactor > Anaerobic > Unclassified | place: Washington, USA...
TATTCTTTTGAGACCGGTAATGTCGATGCTAATGACAACACCAATTTCAAAACATCTGTCTATGCTGGTGCGGATGCAAAAGTCTTTGAGAATGGTGTTTTCGGGATTATGTACGATTTTCAGCTCAGAAGTCATACTCTGACCACTCCTGCAGATGCTAAAACCAATACCAAAACTATTACTCAATTCTTTAGAACCGGTTTAGAAAATGTGTGGGAAAACGTCTGGGTTCTCGACAAAGTGGCTGCAAGAGGGGGCGCTGTATGGGCTTTGACAACTCCTACCGCCAAAGCTGATGATGATGCTGGAAATGAGGGTAGGGCAAAAGCCCAGACTGCTGTTTCCGAGTTAATTCCCACAGTCGGTCTGGGAGCAGGAAAAGGGCCTTTTGAACTTGACATGACAATCAATCTTGGCTCCTGGGCCAATGGTTTATTCGGTGGGCCATCAGTAGGTTCTGTGACCGCTGGCCTCAGGTTTTAATCTCAAAATATCAGTACAATCAGGCTCATGAGCGGGTTGATTATTTCTATTTCGCTCATGAGCCTTTTTTTATTCCCGGAGCTTCTTGAATACCTGCCCGCTGTCTTAAGAAAACCTCACTATAGAGTTAGCTTTTTTCTCTACCTTATCCTGATTTATCTTTATATTATACATATAAAAGGATTTAAGGATTGTCTGGCTCAGATTAATCTTGTACTCGGGTAAAGGATTAAACAGGGTGGGGGTAGTATGAAAAGACATCTGTCTGTACAGATTGCACTATCCGTATTTATTCCCGCGCTGTTTCATAACTGGAGTCTCGATGACCCGGCATCAAGGCTTAAGTCCCGACTACATACCTACCGGTATCTTTGGGTTATCCGGATATGGTAAAGTGCACATGACTTCTGTTTATGCCTCACCGGGAAAGGATGGGAATGAGACGGTCGTGGTTTCCGATCAACCGGAGCCTGTTTCGGAGAAGTCCTCAGGATCCTTTCCGGTTCTATACCACGGTTAAACCGTCAATACCCGGTGATGATACACCGACGGATACTACGGACATTCCGATTGATACCACGGGTCTGCCTCCGGACATTGCCGAAGGTGTGGATTGATACTGATTTGGACGGAATTTCTGGAATACCGGTTGCAGTTTTTTACGGCAACCGGTTTTTGTTTAAAGAATAGAGATATTTATTGGAAGATTAGACCAGACGATTGTACTATATAAATAATAGGACTTCCATATAAATAATAGGACTTCCATAGATGAAAGTTCTAAATCATACTTCAGAAGGTTTATTATGAATGTAAAACGGTTAAGTTCTGTTAATTTCAAAATATTGGCGATGCTATACTTCGTTTTCGGCCTTTGCATTTCCGGAATTGCAGAAGAAGCATGCGAACTTTATTTAGAGACATGCCTGGAAAACTTTGATGGAGACACAATTTATGTTCCTCCTGAGGTGATTGCCCTCTCATCGAAAATTTACGCATGCGATCCAACCCGGGTAATCGAGGGTGTGATAGACAGCAGTGCTCCGCCGTCAATTGTATTTGTCATTGACCACTCCTATAGTATGGCGGGCTGGGGTAACACTTATCCCGGAAATGACACTTACGGAACCAGGTTCAGGGTTACCCGCGATCTAATCGACACAATCTACAAGATTCATCCCGATGCGGAGATCGGCCTGGTTGTGTTCAGAGAAGTGCTTTACTTTGATCATCGCAATAACAGTCTTCTTGAGCCGCTGGAAGGTTACGGGGATCAGTCTTTTATGCCGCTGCTTCGACTTAACCGCAAGGTAAAAGGCAACACCACCGGTCTTCAGGCGCTGCGCTCCATTCTTGAAACCGATACTGTCAGTAAAAATACCTCTAAAAACGGGATGGTAGAGGCTGTTGATCTTAAATACCAGCCTCAGTTTACAACTGAAGGTAATACGAATGTCAATAACGCTTTTGCTGCTGCTTTGCAGGCGATGCAGTCGGCAACTAATCCAAAAGAGCGGCAGTTTATAATTTTCCTTTCAGATGGAGAACCGTTTCCATTAGGCAATAATGATGACCATGGCGGTAAGGAACCTTATTACTTTTCACAGGGTTTAAATACACCATCTGCATTTACCGTTTACCTCCATAATAAAGAGACTACTGCTCCCCAATGTCTGCAGGATCTAACCGAAAATGTGCGTGAAAACGGTTATTCAACATCTAATCCAGCCAGTGATATCTGGGTTCTGAAAACCGATTACGATGCTTTGATGTCACTTTTTATGCGAAGTGTGATGAAACCGATTTTAACTGTTATCTCAGGGACACCTGTTTCGATGGCAGTAAATTCTATAATTTCTGACAGCCTGACTGACAGCGGGTTTGTCTTCTCAGAGAGATTTCCTCTTTCTGCAAACACCACCAGTTTAAACGTAAAGATCAATTACCATTTGATAAACAACAATACCGGTACTCAAAAGGATACCCAAACAGTTTCTTCTGTATATGTCACTCGTAAAGAGGGTGCGGTTCTGCCTGCTGGAGCGGAGCAGATATGCTGGGATAAAGGCTCTTTAAGCTTGAACTACAATGGCCAGCCTGTTACTCTTGTGGATGAAACCATGCAGAAACTGGAGGTGTTGTTTAATCCCGGAGATGCCACTTACGAGTCAGTTACTGTTCAGGTCACTCACAAACAGGGAGAATCTCCTGACATCGAAAACATGAAGCTTGATCTCAAATCTGCTTCCTGGACAAAGGAATTTGAGCGTGACATAGCAGATCCTGTAATAGGAGACAACGCTCTGCAGCATAAGATGCTTGACAGTATAATAGTGATTTACCGCAACCCGAAACTTCCGCTGGATACTTTGAGAGTGTCGGTACCATTCTCAATCAGCAAGACTATTAAATTCCCTGCGGCTACTTATAATGACCGGAATGCAGATGGCTTTGTTGACAGCATTTTTATCGGAGTCTCCGGGATCTTCTCATCTCAGGACCTGAATACGCTGAATGATCTTATAACACTTCCAGACTACCGCAACTTTACAATAGATTCATTGGTGTATGCAACCGGCGGACTGATATACTATGTAAAGGATGGTCTGGCTGTGCCGCAGACTTATGTAACAGGTAAAGATATCATTCAGCTGAAGCAGGGACTGCTGCCCGCAGGTGGTCTGGTGGCAGGCGGCACTATTAATGTACGGGATAAAATTGCTCCGGTGATTAATACTGCTCAGCTGGTTGTAAGTGCAACCGGAGATTCTGTATGTGTTACTTTTTCTGAGCCTGTTCAATCGTTTTCAAGTTCCCAGCCTTTCCTGTTCAGAAAACCGGATGGTAGCTCTATTGAGGTATTCCTTGATGCCGATGGTATTCTCAGCAATTCCGGATCTGTCTATACTGCAAGGATACGGCAGGTAAAGGATAATAAGTATGTCTCAACAGGTGATTCAATCTGGATCAATACTGTTGCGGGCATTACGGATACAGCTGGGAACGCGCAGCTTTCTCCTGGTAACAGGCGTGTTCAGATGAGTGTCAAACAGATCCCTTACGATGTGGTTCCAAGGGTGATAAATAATCCTCTTTCTCCTTCTGTTGCGATTCCTCCGGTTGTAATAGATGCTTATGTTGAGGCCGGAAGGCCTTTGCCTCCAAAGAACAGGGGGATGGTAATAGTGGTAGAGCCGGAGGATGGTAATTTGAGACCGGGAGTGAAGCTCTCAGGCAAGGCCTCTATTTACGATGTCGTTAAAAATCCAATAATTGAAAATAAGCCTATGGTTGAGAAGAACGGCTACCTTTATTTTGTATGGGATGGTATTAATAATAAGGGGAGAAAAGTAGCTGTCGGCACATATGTGGCGATTCTAAGCATCACCGATAACCAGAGTCCCCCTGTTACAAAGAACAAAATAATTCGTATTGGAGTAAAAAGATGATAATGTCTGTATTTAAAGCGCTGACACTTATCTTTGTTTCATTTGGAGTTGCAAATGCAGCCCAGGTGTGTAAGGCGCGCCTTGACTGCCCGGGAAACTACAACAACGATACTGTCCGGGTGGCTCAAAATGTTGTAGCACTAAGTGAGAATTTCTTTCATTGTGCCCCCGATTCATTTAATGAGGGTTTCTCTTTAACCGGGGCAGACACCATCTCACTCTTTTTCATCATTGACCACTCCGGAAGCATGAGTGTCATGGATTCCACCGGGATTCGGTACAAACTGTTTAATAGCATTGTCGATTCGCTCAGAGCTAAATCACCGGCATCTGAGGTCGGGGTGGCAGTCTTCTCAAATCAGCTTCTTCACAATCATGAGGATGATCCTTTCTTTGAACAGCTTGACCCACGCTGGCACGATTCCTATGCGCCTCTTACACGACTAAATGAAACGGTCGGGGGTGTGAGTGCTGTTGAGAAACTGAAGTGGGCACTACAGATATCCAGTACCCCCAATGACACTGATATGGGCAGGAACCAGCGTTTACTGAACGGAAACTACAGCCCTACAGGCAGGCTGAATGCCTGGGGTATAGATGGGGGGTATAATGGCACAACAGATATTTCATTGGCATTCGAAGCCGCGCGCAAGGCATTCCTCAGTGCTTCATATCCTAAAGAAAACCAGTACATAATATTCCTCTCTGACGGTGAATCTCAGAATGTAGATCAGGAAAGGAAAAATTTTGAATCCGATTATATACAGGGAGAGAACCTGCCGACTACATTTACAGCTTACTTTATAAATGTAAATAGACCTATTCCATCTCAGATAAATACCATGACTGATAATATCGCAGCCAATGGCTATTCAAACACAAATCAGTCCAGTGAGGTTTGGAAAACTTCAGGTTCCCAGTCTGATCTTGCATCAAAGCTTATTGGACAGCTGGCCCTTGGAGGTGGTTCAAAGTATTTCACGAGCACACCTCTGAGTCTGACTGTTAATGGGATCACCACTTCAAAATTTGATGATTCCCTTGCCTACCTGCCCCGGGTAATTCCGCTTAGTGGACAGTCCACTACTTTAAATGTTTCCTACAAATGGCACTGGAACCCGCCGCTTGATCGCGATGAAACAGCTACTTACACGACAGTTATTATGCAGAGTCAGAACCCTGACAATTTAAATGTAGGGTGCTGGGATCAGGGATATTTGAAGTTTTATTACCAGAACACAGATATAACCGGCCAGATCATACAGGTACAGCAGACATCAATTGAGGTCAGGTATTATCCTCCGGCAGATCCGGGGATCACCGGGGCTGACATTGTGGTAAAGAATGCTGAAGGAACCGATTCACTTGTACTCAGGATGGTAGATGAGGGTCAGTATTATTCAGCAATATTTACAAGAGAATACGGTTCACCGGAAAGTGACAACCTGCTGCAGAATGCGTTTTCTGACAGTGTGATAGCAATTTACCGCAATCCGGCTGTCCCTCTTGACACAATCAGAATCGCATCCAAAGTGGCTGAACCCCGTGATATTGGTGTAAGAAATGCTTTTTATGTAGACAGTAATGGCGATGGATATCCCGATATCATCAGGGTGATTCAGGGGACAGAAGTTCTTTCCAAAGAGGATTTGTCTGTGGTTAAAGGCTACATAAACCTTCAGACCGAGCGGCCTGTTTCGGTGAAAGCAGTCGATACCACTGCTCTGGGTTTTGACATCTTTCTCAATGTTGATAAAACGCTGGGTGCCCCGTTTACCGGACTTTTTCCTGATGAAAGGCTGGTTATTGACAGAGTCGCCGATCTTCCTGATGCGGGGGAGTTTCCCTTCACCAGCATCCTTCTTTCAGACAGCATGGCTCCGGTTATTCTGGAAGCTACCTACTATGATAATGCTTCAACATCAGTAAGAGACACCCTTAATGTGATGTTCTCAGAGGAAATTGATTCGATTGCAAACCTCTATCCTTTCCTTTTCAGGGCTGCGGCCGATATCGAAGATTACAAACCGAGACTCTCTACTGTAAGGGTTGACAGCAACAGCGCAGTTTTTTCTGTTATACCTGTTTCAGGAATACAGGATGTAAAAAAAGGTGATTCTATTCACATCAATCCTCTGGCCGATGTTTCAGATGTAAAAGGAAATGTTCAAACAAATCCAGACAATGTACGGAGAAATCTTGATTACTTTCTTCTTTACAGTATAAAAACCGCGGCATATTATGACACGACAGGTGATGGACTTATTGATATGATAAAAGTGACTATGGATAAAACGCCTGATTCCCTGCTTCTCCGGCAGCTTTATTCAACCGTGGAACTTCCCTCATATCGTAACTTCTCCTATAAACTGCAGAATTTTACTGCGACAGAATACGGATTTACAATAGGTGTGAAGCAGCCTGCCGGCACGGAACCCAATACTGCAGTAGACAGTAGAGATGTTCTTGAAGTGAGATATACAGAGGCAGCAAATGGAAGTGTTGTAATGCCCGATAAGATACCAATTGCTGACAGCCTGTCGCCTGTTTTGATAAGTGCCAAGTATGTTCCGGGCGAAACGAAAGGCTCTGTGCGTACAGACTCTCTTATAGCTGAATTTGCAGAATCGGTACCCGTTCCTTCCAGTGATCAACCCTTTACATTCTACGACCCTGTAAAGGGTGTAACATATACCATGGAACTTCGTCATGTTAAGCAGAATGCTCCTGATGAACATGTTTTTGCCGTTATTTCTATAGAGGGAAGAGAATTTCCTGACATGACAGATTCCGTCTCTATTAATCCTGATGCAGATTTAAAGGATGCAATCGGGAATATCCAGGATTCACCAAACCGCAGATCCCAGTTGCTTTTCGGTGAACAGGATAATAAATATCGAATCATCTCTTTTCCAAACCCTTTTGACCCGATTTCCTCAACTATCCCTGCCTCGGTAAGGAGTTACTACGGAATTAAAGAGAAAAACGGGCTGGTAGTGATTTCGGAGCCAATCCTCAAGCTGGCAGGTCACATTACGCTTTCCGGCAGTATGGTAATCTATGATGCAGTCGGTAATGTTGTGACAAAAAACGTCATCGGGAATGTACAACAGAGCTCAAAAGGGGTAGCATTTGTGTGGGATGGAAGGAATAAAAAGGGTAGACTTGTAGGAGCCGGGACATACCTGGCAATGATTGTGATAAAGGACAGTCAGGGTAAAGTATATCCACCTCAAAAGTTCAAAATTGGAGTAAGGAGAACTGTTATCTCTGAAAAGATCAGATAGCAGAGTAAAAGATGATTAAAAGAAAAAAACATATAATTAACAAGCGAAAATCAGCAGGGGTTGTTGCCGGAACTGCTATTCTGGTCTGCATGATGTTCAGTGGTGCATCTGCCGATGGACTCCCCGGAGAATTCCTTCTTTCTGATCAGTGGCGTACATTTTTTAAATACTATTCACCCATAACCAATCCTGCATTCATGATGGAGCAGTCTTATACATCTATAAGAGGTGTAGGGTCTGTCTCTCCGGATGAAGCCTCAAAGCTCTGGGAACTCGGTGCAACTGTTCCGCTTGGCTTCTATAATTCTGTTGGTTTGACTGTAGTTGGTGAAAACGGCCGGAATATTACCGGGTATGTGAATGACAATTTCATTGATAGCTCTGTGTCAAGGAATAACAATTTCTTTTTCATGGCCTCCTATGCTGCAAATCCACTCGGGAAACTCTGTATAGGTGTCAATATCAACGGGGCATACCAGGATAATTTCGGGGAAAAGCCCAAATTTGGATTGGGAGTCGACCTTGGATTGAGCTACAGATTGTTCTATAATCCTTTATTGGGGTTTCATCTGATCGGTCTGTCATTTCAGAATCTTGTTGCACCCAGTTTAAATTTGACAGAAAAGATGCCGCACGCGGCTCAGATAAAGGGGTTTTATCATGCCTCAGTTCTTGAGGACAAAGTCGAGATTGATCTCCAGTATGATGTTTCTGATTTTATGTCAAAAGCAGAAACCTATCTGAGCGAAAAAAAGCTCGAATGGAATATTTTCATTCAGGCGGGAATATGGCCGCTGCCATTTATCGCATTCAGAGGGTTCACCGACTATGGCGATACAAAAAAAATTGAGTATTTCGGACTTGGCCTGGAAATAAACGTTCCTCAGGTTAACGGCGGCAGGGATTGCTCTATCCTGTATCAGTTCCGAAACGAACTGAACAGCAATGTTCAGGGATCTCATTCAGTTTATTTCCGTGCCGATGTCGGGCGGAACCGTGAAGAGATGAAAGTTCACAAGATTGCCAGAGTGGCCAGCCTCACGGCCAATGAACTTTACAACAGGGGCATGAAGGCTTATTACAAGGGAGATTACTGGAATGCCTATTTTGTTTTCCAGCGGATACTGACTGAATACCCGGATTTTTACAAAAACGATGTCGTTGCCTATCACGCCGGCTCAAGTCTTGAAGAGATGGATATGAGAGAGGAAGCGATCAAGGCATACCTTTCTGTAAAGGAAAATTTCAACATGAGCAGTCAGGCCCCTCTGGCTGATCTTGGGTTGATGAGAGTTTATTATCGTCAGGGATCATACAGCGCAGTCAGCAATCAGTTTATAGAACTAAACAAGCCGACAGTACCCGATTCTGTGAGGTTTCATGGCTGCTACATAATGGGAGAGTCTGAACTGAGGCAGACAGAAAGCAGAAAGGCTCTTCAGTATTTCGAACTTGTTCCCGAGAGCCACCCTGCTTATATCTTTGCTCAGCATTCCTCATCTACTGCTCATGCTCTGCTTAACTCAGGAACGCACATTATTGCAGCAAGTCTGGAGAACTGTATCGGGGCAAAAACAGAGACAAAAGAGCAGAAGGAAATTGCAAACAGATCTCTTGTGCTGCTGGGTTACATATTCTACGAAGATAATGCTCTGTCAAAGGCTGTTTCTGCGCTTCGCATGGTGCCTCCGGAGAGTTATTATTATTCCGATGCGCTTCTCGGGTTAGGCTGGACCGCTATAAAGGCACGTCAGTGGGCCGACTGCATAGCTGCCGGCCAGGCTCTTGCACAGACAAACGGAAAATTTATTATGCAGTGTGAAGGTGCCATTCTTCAGGCATATGGTCATATTCTGGAGAAACGATACGATCAGGCGGATCTGCTCTTAAAACCGATATTGGCGAGAATGCGGAATTATCCGGGACTTCAGGAAGATTCTCTCAATACTGAGAAACTGCGTTATGAAAGTGATCGTATCTCTTATGCTTTCCTTGCAGAGAGGGTTGCCGGTACCGCACAAAGAGGATCGGCTGTGAAGACTTCTGAAGTAGACAGCATGCATTCGGAACAGATAAGGTACAAAGATAAAATTGATAAATACCTGGTGTTTGCAGATGATTTCAAGCGGACTGCATTCTTTGAACGGAATATCTATTCCCTCAAAGATGATATTGAGTATGCACTGGCAACAGTCCATAAAATTCTCAATTCTGCCGATTTCATAAAGAACAGAGAAAAAATGATGCATAAGGATAAGTCAATAACAAATGAGATCGAGAAGTTGAAAGAGGAAATGGAGCAACTTAATAACCAATAAGGGGGGTTACCATGATAGTGAGGGGACTGCTGATTACGGCGTTTCTGGCTTTTACTGCGGCGGCTCAGCTGGCAGTTGATTTATCGGGTATTGTCACCAGCAAGTCTGGTGCTGAGCTGAAAGATGCAATAGTGACTCTTGAGGGGAGAAATGTAAGTTCCATCACCAATACTTCAGGACAGTACAGTATTCAGGCCCTGCCGGTGACACGCTCTCTGATCGCCCCTGTCAGCTCTGATTTTACCATTCTTAAAAGCGGAGTGATGGCGTTTACTTTGAAGGATAAAATGCCGGTTAGAATAGATGTTTATGACCTTAAGGGAAGACTCATTAACACTGTTGTAAATAAGACACTTCCTGCCGGTTCCCATACAGCCGGATTTTCAGGAGCCGGGGCTATTGGAAATATCTACATTATCAAAGTCAGAATGGGCGCTCAGGTTTCATTGTGGAAATATATGTCAATAGAAAATTGCATACAGAGCATCTCTGTCAGGAGTGGATACGCAGGGCTGTCACTGGCTAAACTGACGGCTGGTATGGATACACTTCGCGCCTCAAAGGCAGGCTTTAAAAGTGCCAGAATTCCCGTAGCATCCCTTACAGGTGTAATAAATATTACTCTTGATTCCCTCTCTAAGGACAGCACCGGAACAAATCCCTTCGATGACGGGTCAGCTGACAGGCTTAAGCAGTACGGGGAGGCTCAGTTTTTCTGGGGAACTCTCGGTACAGGCAGCGAGGAACCACTCGTAAAGATTACCCACGCTGTAAGCAGTGATGCTGTTGATCTGGAGCTTGTATTCAATCCTCATTTTCTGGATAACACCTATGGCGCAGAGGGACATGTAGGATGGAACCCCAAAAGACCGCATACTTTCAGAGACCTTCATGTAAGTGATCACGTTGAAATTGCCGTGATTAACGGAGATGACGATACTGTTTTTCATGGACGTCTCGATCTGTTAAGTGCAACTACAAAAGTCTCTTCCGGATACGCCTGCCTGGGCCCGTTCGGCGGTGATGGAGTTATCTATAAAGGTGACCCATCGATGGTCCTTTCATTCGGAAGTTCTCTGGATGACAACTGGAACTATTATGGTTACCAGGACGCTGTTAATTCTCCTTCAACAGATTCTACTTATAAATCAAATCCGGATTTCCCTCACTACCAGTACTATAGTATTTACAGGATCACTTTTGATCCGAGAATTTTCGGCTCAAGTGGCTACGGTGAAGTTCACATGACATCTGTTCACGCGTCACCCAGTAAAGATGGTGCCGGCACAATCGAAGTAACTGAAAAGGCACCACCTGTTGCAGGCAGTCCTCAGGATCCTTTCCGGTTTCTTACTCCGACTACCACTGTTACTCCACCTGATACCGGAGATACCATAGATATTCCAATAGATACCATTCCACCAGACACCGTAGATACCATAGGGGTGGATTGATCGATAAGATCGGCTCTTAAACTTGAGGGGCTGCAAAACTGCAGCCCTGTTTTTTTAGAACAGTAAGAAGATGATCCCGGGATCAAGTGTTGAAATGAAAGCTTGTTTGGGGTAAGAAATAGCAACATCTGTTTTGTACAATCATACCATCCAGCCCGATTGCCAGCTCACCTTTATTCCCGAACCCTGCAGGCTTTACGGGCCTCTTTGCATGAACATCGATGTTATTGCGGAATCGGTTTACCTGCCGCCTCTTCCTGTAGGCGGCAGAGTGGTCATAAGCCCGGTAGGTCGTACAATATGTCACAGTGGATGCAGTTATTATATATCGTCCCGCTGCGGTCATGATAATGGAAAATGGATCGGCAGAGTGTATCAGAAGAGCTGAGACACTCGCTGATTTAACATCAAATGAAATTATGCCTGAATCAATCTGATCAGAAACCCTGAAGACCGCAGCATCTGGTACAAACAGGCATGAGGCCTTTTTTCATTTCACGCCTGAACTGCTTGAATTCCTTGCCGTTCCAGATGTCGTAAAATGATTGCTTGTTAATATTACCGCAAGTGTAATCCTGGTAGTCACGGCATGGTGTAACCCGACCGTCAGGAGATATCTCAGCGGTATAGTAGATGCTCTCACAGCTTGGGTAACCGCAATGCCAGGAGTGATCCTCATAGTACCTGCGAATTTCACTTTCAGTTTCTATGTCGGGAAGAAACTGCGGAACACAGGACCTGCCTTTTGAAATCTGGTTTATTTCCTTTATCTGGCGTGCAGTTTCTGCAGGATCAACATCGTTGAAACATGACTTTAGATAACCCTTATGGTTATGTGGTTTAAATCCGAAGCGGCTTTCGAAAACCTGCTCATGTTGAGCACATCTCTCTTCAGTGATAAACCACCCGAAGTAGTACGGATGCAGCTGGGCTTTGTCGAGAACTAGACGGTGAATGTCGGCCAGATGCATGTAATTGTGGTTTGAAATCACACTGATCGGAATTATGAACGGGAAAAGCAGGTTCTTGCGTTTCTTTATCTCATGAGCTTTCTCGATAACGGCCATGGTTTTTTCGAAATTGTCAGATGCACGGCCGTTGGCAGGAGAGCGCATGAGGTTCTGAGATTCTGAGTTCCAGCCGTCAAGACTCAAAAAAAGTACCTGAAGTGAACCAGTGTCGATAAGATCTTCCAGAATCCTGTCCATGTCCTGAGAATTACTGACGATAGAGCCCTTGAGTTTATATCTGGCCAGTTCCTCAAACAGAGGAAGAAGAGGCTTCCACATCGTCGGTTCTCCGCCCCAGATATAATAAAATGGCCGGTCACGACGAGTTTCAAAGATGACTCTCTTTACAGTATCGAAATCAAGCTGGTCAAGGCGTTCGCCGCGTTCAAGTTTCAGCCGTAAATGACCGTTTTCACCCCATTGGCCGCATGAACCGCACCGAAGATTGCACACTTCATTTACACGCAGTGAAATCTGTCCGACTGGAGTGTCTTTGTCCGGGTTGTGGTTCCCAAAATATTTCCTGAACTGCTGGGGAATCATGTACCATGAATCGGTATTTTTCATAAAACCGGGAATTATGTACTGTCTGACAAACGGCCAGGGTAGCAGGGCTTTTCCGCTGAACTTTGACATTTTGCTCGTGCCTTTCTATCAAGTTTACATTCCCTGTTCCGGGAAAAAAGACTAATAATATACTTCATTACTGTACTTCCTGAAAAGCCGCCACTAACTATTTGCCGGAATCTGATTCCTGCAACTGAAGCTGGCGGTTCTCCCAATCACTCATAAGCTTGTCGATTTGGGCCTGAATCGATTCTATTTCCAGAGTCGTACTGTGCAGCAGTTCATGATTTGAGGCATTTGCAGGATCATTTAGCACAGAAGACAGCTCAGTGATTTTGCTCTCCTGAGTGCTGATCTCCATCTCAAGTTTTTCTATGATCCGGGTCAGTTTCTTGCGGTTTTCGCGCTCTTTAATCCGTATCTCTTTTTCATCAGGAACTGTTTGCCTGTTTATTTCGGGCGATTCTTTTTCACCAGAAAAGAATGCTTCTACATAGCTTCTGTAATCCTCAAGTGTTCCGGGGAAATCGCGGATCATTCCGGGCCTGATCTCAACTATCCTTGTAGCGATTCTGGAGATAAAGTACTCGTCGTGAGAAACAAAGATGATGGTCCCTTTAAACTCAGTCATTGCGTCCGCAAGCTTCCCGACAGAATCTATGTCAAGGTGGTTTGTGGGCTCATCGAGAAGAAGAACATTCCCGGGGCTCGCCAGAAGTGTAGCAAGCACCAGACGGGCTTTTTCTCCTCCGGAAAGTACTTCGACTCTCTTCTCAACATCATCACCACTGAAAAGAAAGGCACCAAGAACATTCCTCACAAAAGTCTTTTCGGTTGATACAGAGTCTTTCATCACAGTATCGTAAAGCGTTCTTTCCGGATCAAGCTGTTCGAGCTGGTGCTGCCCGAAAACCCTGATTTCAACATTATGTCCTATTTCAATATTTCCGGCCGATGGTTGTACCATTCCGGCTATTGTCTTGAGAAGTGTAGATTTTCCTGCGCCATTGGGGCCAACAATCGCGATTTTGTCTCCCCGATTTACATTCAGAGAGACTCTGCTTAGAACTGTCCGCTCGCCATATCCTGCAGAAAGATTTATAATCTTTACAGGAACTGTGCCTGACTGTTTTACTTCGGGAAACGAGAAGTGAATCTGCTTGCTGCCCGATTCAAGTTCCGGCATCTCTGCCTTGAGTTTATCAAGAAGTTTCATTCTTGACTGAGCCTGTGTAGCCTTTGTGGCTTTTGCTTTGAACCTCTCTACAAATCTTTCTGTCTGTGCAATTTTAAGCTGCAGGTTTTTTGCCCTGTTCAGGGCAGACTGCTGTGCCTCAGCACGGGACTCGATGTACTGGTCGTAATTACCCTTGTAAAGAGTTAAAGTTTTGCTGCTGATTTCTGCAGTGTAGTCTGTAATACGGTTGAGGAAATCTCTGTCGTGGCTGACAATAAGCATACCGCATTTCTGACGCTCGAGGTACTTTTCAAGCCAGACAAGGGAATCCATGTCAAGGTGGTTAGTCGGTTCATCAAGGAGCAGAAAATTGGGGGCCGATAAAAGCAGCCTTCCTAGAACAGCCCTCATCCTGAATCCTCCCGAGAGGAATTCAACGGGTTCTGTCCAGTTCTGCTCAGGTATTCCAAGACCGGCCAGAATCGCTCTGGCTCTGGCTGTCAAAGAATAGATATCGTGAAATTCTGCAGCTTCAAAAAGAGAATCGATTCGCTGCAGGGATTTTTCCAGATTTTCTTTGTGCAGGTTCTCAGACACCGACTCAAGTTGTTTTTCAAAGTCAAGTATATGGGAAAAAGGTTCCAGAACTATTTCCAGAGGAGTTTTGGTGTCAAGTACCTCTACTTCCTGGGGAAGGTAGCCGATTGTCATTGAAGGAGGCTTAATGACTGACCCGCTGTCGGGATGCTCTTCACCGCTGAGCATACGAAGGAGAGTAGTCTTGCCTGATCCGTTAACACCTACAAGTCCGGTCCTGCGGTCATTATGTATTGATACATTTACACAGTCCAGAAGAACCGTGCTGCCGTACTGTTTTGATACATTCTCAAAGGTGATCATAAGAGGTTAAAAATACAAAATGGAGAGCAGTTTAATTCATTAATACGTTTTCAGAGGCATGATATGGAGAGATCTTCCTGAATAAGGTGTTGGAATTCAGGTTGATTACATTGAATTATCCACTGGTGCCGGGAAATTAAATGCTATAGTGGGGATTGTAGATAAGTACAGAGATGTCGGGGGAGAAATCATGACAACAATTGCTGAAAAAAGGAGGTCAGAAGGGGAAAACGTAGGGAGAAAAAAAGGAGCAATTGAAGGTAAGGCTGAGGGCAGACGCACAGGCTCCGACAATTTGCAGTAACTCTGGCACCTTGCAGGATGCCAGAGTCCCCTAAACAATAATCTTCAGGATCAACTGCAGCGTTTCTTCCTTGCGCTTTCCTTTAACCTCTGAATGTGGCCTCTGCCCAGGGCCTTTACTTCGCATCCAAGCTCGAAGTATTTACGAATGACCTGGTCAGAAAGGATCCCGTAGCAGTCTATAACAGCAATCGGCTCTCCGGCCCACTCAACAACCTTCTCAGGATCAAGATTAAGGTAATCTTTATGTGGAACAGCAAGCACCAGAGCCTCAATTCCTTTCAGTGCCGCTGGAAGATCTTTCTGTACCCTGATATTGACAAGCTCATCCTGGTTTCTGAAAAAACGGCTCCATGAGTAACCCTCAGCAGGATAAGTGTCCTGACTTTCAAATTCATACCAGTGATCGACATACGGATCATGAACATGCATCTCTGCACCCATCTCAGCGAGTTTGCGCACCAGCATCTCGCTTCCGCTGTAGCGTGTATCGCCGACATCCTGACGATAACTGGCACCGCAGACAAGAACATCTGCATGCGCGATGTATCTGCCCATGTTCCTCAGAGCATCGCGGACCAGTTCCGCGACATGTAAAGAACGTGTGTCGTTGATATCTATTGCCGTAGGAGTGATTTTAAAGAGACTGTCACCATCCTCAAAGCCAAGAATATGCCTGTATGCCCAGTACCCCAGACCACCATCTTTTGGAAGGCAGTATCCGCCGATACCCGGCCCAGGGAAGATGATGTTGCTGTGAGTCGGTCTCATCTTTATCGCCTTAATGACTTTTATCAGGTCAACTCCGTTACGTTCTGCAAAAATGCTCCATTCATGCAAATAGGCGAGGATCGTTGCTCTATATGAGTTCTCTACAATCTTTGTTGTTTCCGATTCTATAGGTCGGTCCATAACTGTAAGAGGAAACTTTTCAGTGTTCAGCACTTCATGGAGGAACTTCTCAACCCGTGCGCGAGCCTCATCGTTGCAACCTGCACACACCCGCCAGAAATCACGGATACTGGCTACGTACTCTTTTCCCGGCATAACACGTTCAAAACTGTGGGAAAGGAGCGGTTCTGACTGAATTCCACGTTTTGAGAATGCTTTTTTGAGTATGGGCCAGGCAACAAACTCTGTAGTGCCCGGGGCAACAGTCGTTTCGATAAGAACAAGACATTCGGGTTTAATTCTGTCGCCGATTGTCTTCATGGTGGCTTCCAGTGCAGCCATATCTGCTTCACCGTTGCGCATGTCGCCAAGGGAGTTTTTAGAATAATCGCACTGCACGTCCACCACAACACAATCCGCAAGTCCCAGACAGTCGCTATTGAAGGTTGCAGTGAGGGTTTTTGTTTCTTTTACACACCTTGAGATCAGCTCTTCTACTTCGGGGTCTTCAGCTTTGACAGGAGAGAGTCCCTGGTTCAGAAGAGGTATTTTCCAGTAACTTCTTTTGCTTGGCCTCTGGCACCCTATCACAAACTTGGAGTTTTTTTCTGTTTTCTTATCTTTGGTGTCGGCGATTATGGCAGCCATCACTGCTCCTACAAATCCGACTCCCATCACGACTACAACCTCTTTGCCCTCTCTTTTAGCCTGCTCAGCTAATCCCTCAAGGCGCTTAAGCTCGCTCTTGTACTCCTCTTTGTCAGGAATGGGATACTTTTCTCCTTGAGGGCTGATCGAATATGCTCTCTCTCTGGATTCCTCCATAGTTACCTTCCTTATTTGTTTTAGGATTTGTTCTCAGTAATATTCAAAACGGGCAAGCCGTGTGCCACAATTCACAAACTTAGTAACTGTACCGGCTCTTCTATAAGGAAATCAGGCATTCCTTTCTCTAACAGGTCTCGTTCATTGAATCCCCAGGTGACCGATGCTACTTTGATACCGGTTGCATGGCCGGCCTCAATATCCCTGACCTCATCTCCAACAAAAAGAGTTGTGTCAGCATCGATAGACTGCTCCCGAATTATTCTGCGCAAAATACGATCTTTGCCAAAAAAATGCTTGCCAGAGTAGATGAAATCAAATAGGTTTGAGAGATTGTTTCTGAGTAAGAATGATGTTACATTTGCTCTGGAATTAGAGGTACAGATACCTAACTTGACCCCTTCATCCTTGAGATTTTTCAGAACCGTCTCAATTCCAGGAATGCTGTGTATTTGATCTATCTTTTTCTTTAGCTCTGCTCTTGCCCTCAGCACTAAAAAAGAAAGTCTGAAAGGAGAAATCCCGTTTCTGGCAAGAATTTCCAGAGGTGGGCGAGACCTGAAAAGTTCCAGCTCATGCCGGTCAATAGTTTTACATTTGAATGCTCCGGCCAGATCAGTGTTAAATATCTCAAACAGCACATCCATCGAATCTGCAATGGTGCCATCAAAGTCGAAAATCACTGTTTTGAATTTACCTGATCGCATTAGTAAAAAATAGTAAATGTATGGATTATAAGTCATATTTGATTTATTTATTTCTTCCAGGTCGATACCTTATGTTTACAGCAGAGGCTGCAACTATTTTATAGCGATGCAGAACACTTCTATTTATAAAGTAATCCTGATTTTTACAGGTTTGATTCTTCTCAATTGTTCGTCTCCGGCTGAGAAGGCCAGCAAACTTCACGTGTTTGTTACAATCCCGCCTCAGAAATATTTTCTGGAGAAGATTGGTAAAGATCTGGTCCAGATAAATACGCTGATACCACCAGGGGCATCACCTCATTCCTATGAACCAAAACCCTCTCAGTTGACCGGGTTGAGCCGAACAAAACTGTTTTTTGCTATAGGTGGAGATTTTGAGGGCGCGTGGCTGCCCCGGATCTGCAAAGATCTTTCAGGCTTGAAGGTGGTATTTGCCTTAAATGAACACTCTGGCGCACAATCAGATAAATGTCCGAATCATGATCATGATCATCATAGGCACTCTCAGGGGCATGATCCCCATATCTGGCTCTCTCCTGAACAGGTCCTGCATATGGCAGATATTATCGCAATTGAACTTTCTGCTGCTGATTCAGTCAACCGTGATCAGTACCTGAACAACTGCAGCCTGTTTAAAGATGAAATCAGAGATCTGCAGAACAAAATCAGAGCCAATCTGAACGGATGTACTCCCGGTCATCCCTTTATGGTTTTTCACCCCTCATGGGGACATTTCGCCAGCGAATTCGATCTTTCCCAGATCTCAGTCGAAATTGACGGAAAAGAGCCAGGGATGCGCGAAATGCAGAATATTATTGATATTGCAGAAAAGAAGAAGATAAGAACCATATTCGTACAGCCGCAGTTTTCAAAGAGGTCAGCCCAGACGATATCAGATCAGCTGAAGCTGAAGGTGTCTGTTGCAGATCCTCTTGCTGAAAACTGGGCCGAAAATCTCCTGAAAATTTCTGAGGCTCTGGGTAAAGAATGAGCAGTAACGATCATATTATAGAATGCCGGGGCGTTACCTTTGCCTATGGATCCAATTTAGTTGTCAAAAATGCAACATTTTCCGTTTGCCGGGGTGATTTCCTGGGGATTATCGGTCCTAATGGAGGCGGGAAAACAACTCTTTTAAGATTGATCTTAGGGGTGCTTAAACCGCTGAACGGTTCAATAATCCTTTTGGGCGGCCCTCCAGTGAAAACAAGAATCAGGGCAGGTTACATTCCTCAGGAAACCAATCTCAATAAGGGATTTCCCATTTCAGTTCATGATGTAGTGTTGATGGGGCTGACCCGTTCAAGAGGTTTGGGACACCTATTTTCAAAAGAGGATAAAAAGAAGACCGATTCAATACTTGAACAGTTTGACCTGCTTTCATTTAAAAACGAGGGAATCAGTAATTTGTCAGGAGGGCAGAGGCAGAAGGTTCTGCTTGCCAGGGCTCTTGTTTCCAGACCCGAGATACTGTTTCTTGATGAGCCTACATCCAGTGTCGATGCCGCTGGTGCAGATGAGATTTATGATTATTTGAAAAAAGTAAATGCAGAGGGCACGACCGTTGTGCTTGTGACCCATAATATGGGAATCATCTCACGCTACATAAAATCGGTTGCCTGTGTAAATAAGGATCTTTTCTTCCACCCTGATGGAAAACTTGACGAGCAAACCCTGAGCAGGACTTTTGGATGCGAAATAGATCTGATTGCCCACGGAGTTCCTCATAGAGTTTTCCACTCTCACGAGGGAAAGCCGCAATGATACCGGATCTCTTGCAGTATGAATTCATGAGAAATGCATTCCTTGCCGGACTGCTTGTGAGTGTAGCCTGCGGAGTGGTCGGAACTCTTGTGGTTGTCAACAGACTCTCTTTTCTGGCGGGTGGTGTGGCTCATGCTGCATACGGAGGACTTGGACTCGCAGCATTTGCCCGATGGTCACCGGAAAGTGGAATAATCCCTTTTGCCCTGGGATCATCACTGCTTATGGGCTTTGTATCCCGGAAAAACAAAGAACGATCCGATACGGTCATAGGTGTAATGTGGGCTGTGGGAATGGCACTTGGAATCATTCTTATCGACCTGACTCCTGGGTATTATGCCGACCTCATGAGCTATCTTTTCGGAAGCATAATGGCCGTTTCGCAGCAGAGCCTTCTTTTAATGGTGGTTCTGGACTTTGTGATACTGATATGTATTATTCTGCTTTATAAAGAGATACTCAGTGTCTCCTACGATGAGGAATTCGCTTCTATTTCAGGAGTCCCGGCACGTGCGCTTTACTATGTTATTCTCATGCTTATCGCTTTAACTGTTATAATGCTCATTCAGGCAGTCGGACTGATTCTGGTTATTGCTCTGTTTACGATTCCCGCATCGATTGCCGAACTGTTTACAAAAGATCTTAAGCGCATGATGATAGTGTCGTCACTGCTGGGAATGCTTTTTACAACGGCAGGACTTCTTGTGTCATATTTGTGCAACATAACAGCAGGCGCATCAATCGTACTTTCTGCATGTATCGGCTACGGTACAGCCTTGATCATAATAAAGGTGAAAAAATCAAAGTTTAAAGCTGTCATAATGAAAAACAGGGAGACAATATGCAGTACAGAGTGTTCGGCTCTACAGGATTCAGAGCATCGGAAATAGGTCTGGGCACATGGCAGTTTGGTGGAGACTGGGGCAGTATTTCTGAGCAGAATGCACAGTCGATATTGAATGCTGCAGTTGATAACGGTATCAATTTCTTCGATACCGCTGATGTTTACGGTGGGGGAAGGAGTGAATCCATAATAGGTTCGGTTTTCGGCAATAGAAAAGATCTGTTTATTGCCACAAAACTCGGACGCCTTGAAGGCTTTCCGGATGGCTATTCACTCGAACTTTTTCGCAGATGTATTGAGAACTCACTGAAACGACTGGGTAGAGATGCTATAGATCTTATTCAGCTTCATTGCATTCCTTCAAAATATCTTGAAAACGGAGAGGCCTTTGAATGGCTCAGAATACTGCGTAAAGAGGGTAAGATCCGCTTTTTCGGAGCCAGTGTTGAAACTATAGATGAGGCACTCACCTGTATCAAACAGGATGATCTCTCTTCTCTTCAGATTATCTTCAATATCTTCCGCCAGAAACCGTCATCGTTTTTCAAAGAAGCAGCAGCAAAAAAAGTGGCTCTTATCATTCGCCTTCCTCTGGCAAGCGGATTATTAAGCGGCAAATTCACAAAGGATACAAAATTCGCAGAATCAGATCACCGCAACTATAACCGCGATGGAAATGCATTCAATGTCGGCGAAACATTCTCTGGAATAAAGTTTGAATATGGAGTTGAATTGTCAGAACAGATAAAGCCTCTTGTTCCTCAATCAATGAATATGGCTCAATTCGCGCTTCGTTGGATCCTTGATCATCCTGAAGTAAGCACCATCATCCCCGGCGCATCAAGAATTGATCAGGTGTCAAAAAACGCTCTTGCAAGCTCACTGCCGCCGCTTGGGGATGAGCTTCATTCAAAGCTTGATCACTTTTACAAAACCAAAGTAGAAGGTTATATCAGAGGTAAAGTATAAAGCTAAAAGGGAATTGCGAGTATGTACTTTCAATTCCCGGGCCCTTTTCTATTCAGCCCCCCGGGCTTCAAGAAACACCTGTGTGGCCAAAACCTCCGGCACCGCGGCCGGTTTCAGCTATCTGGTTCTGCTCAATGAATTCTGCTGAAGAGACAACTGTGGCTGGCACAAGCTGAGCAATGCGGTCGCCTCTTTTGACAGTAAATGGCTGGTCACCAAAATTGGCCAGGATAATTTTTACCTCACCTCTGTAATCAGCATCGATTGTTCCTGGTGTATTAAGCACTGTCACACCGTACTTGAATGCAAGACCGCTTCTGGGGCGAACCTGAACCTCCAGTCCTTCCGGAATTTCAAAGCAGAATCCAGTCGGGACTATAGCCCTTGATCCCGGAAGAATCATCAGGTCGCTGTCTACAGCAGCGCAGACATCGCATCCGCTGGAGCCCGGTGTCATCCTTCGGGGGAGAGGAAGGTCTGAAGCATGTTCGAGACGTTTGACTGCAATAGTATTCATAGTTTTACCCCAATAAAAAAGGCCCGCAAGAGGCGGGCCCTGTTTGAAAAGAAGAAAATTAACTTACAGAAGAGCTTTACGGCTGAGCTTTACTTTACCGAAACGGTCGAAACCGATAAGCTTTACACGTACCTTATCGCCTACATTCAGGACATCTTCGACTTTGGCTACGCGTGTGTTATCGAGCTCAGAGATATGTATAAGTCCCTCTTTACCCGGCAGGAACTCGACGAAAGCGCCAAAGTCAACTACTGTCTTTACGACTGCATCGTAGACCGCGCCCATTTCCGGTTCTGCAACGATACCCTTGATTTTATTCAGAGCCGCATCACGCTGTTCTTTGTTAACAGCCGCAATCTGGATCGTGCCGTCATCTTCAATAAAGATGGTGGTGCCGGTTGTCTCCTGAATTTCACGGACTACTTTTCCGCTTGGGCCGATCACTTCCCTGATTTTTTCTTTATCGATGACAATCGTGCTTATGCGCGGAGCATGAGCAGAGAGCTCTTTGCGGGACTGAGGTATTGTACTTTCCATGATATCGAGAATTTTCATTCTTGCGACTCTGGCTTTTTCCAGAGCATCTTTCATGATCTCGGATGTGATGCCGTGGATTTTAATATCCATCTGAATCGCTGTGACACCGTCTCTGGTTCCGACAATTTTAAAATCCATATCGCCGATATGATCTTCTGTACCCAGAATATCGGTAAGAATGGCATACCGGTCGCCATCTTTGATGAGACCCATTGCCACACCTGCCACATGACTTTTGATCGGAACACCCGCAGCCATAAGAGAAAGTGATGAACCGCAAACAGAAGCCATGGAGGAAGAACCGTTGGATTCCATGATTTCCGAAACGACTCTTATGGTGTAAGGAAAACTCTTTTCATCGGGAAGCACAGGTGCAAGAGACCTCTCGGCCAGATGACCATGTCCCACTTCGCGTCTGCTGACAGATCCCAGTCTCTTTACTTCGCCTACAGAGTAGGGGGGGAAGTTATAATGAAGCATGTAGGATTTATCGTATTCACCCTGGATGCTGTCGATATGCTGCTGGTCGAGTTTTGTTCCAAGAGTAGTCGCAACCAGGGCCTGGGTTTCACCCCTGGTAAAAAGGGAAGAACCGTGGGAGCGCGGGAGCACATCAAGTTCGCAGGTAATATCGCGGATCTGGTCGAGGCTGCGACCGCCGATACGGGTCCCCTGCTCAATTATGGTGCGTCGTATATCATCTCGTTCAATATCGGAAAAAATAGAAGCGATCTGTTTTTCTGATTCAGGGAAACGCTCTGCAAGAGCAGTCTGAACCTCTTTAAGCATTTCCTTAAGACCGCCATACCTGGCCTTTTTGTCTCCAAGAAAGCTGGTTTCATGAATGCGTCCGCTTACCAGAGACTTTACAGCCTCAACCAGTTCAGGATTTGTCGGGGTTCCTTCAAAGGGGGCTGCTGCAGGTTTATTCAGCTGCGTCATAAGCTCTTTTTGAAGAGCAACGATTTTTTTGATTTCCTGATGAGCAAGAGCAAGTGCTTCAATAAGTTTTTCTTCCGGAAGTTCCGATGCTCCACCTTCGACCATCATTATGGAATCTTCGGTTCCGGCCACAACCATATCAAGGCTTCCTGTCTCAGTTTCGGCAAGTGAGGGGAAAACTTTCAGGTTCCCTTCAACCATCCCGACTCTTACACCTGCAACAGGTTCCTGGAAAGGAATATCAGAGATACACAGAGCGCATGAAGCTGCTGTTATAGCCATCACATCTGCATCGTAATTGTCATCGGCAGATATTACTGTGCAAACAACCTGAACTTCATTGCGGTACCCATCGGGGAAGAGGGGACGGATAGGTCTGTCAACCAGTCTTGCGGAAAGGATCTCCTTTTCACTTGGTCTGCCTTCACGTTTGATAAATCCACCGGGGATTTTTCCGGCAGCATAAGTTTTTTCCACGTATTCAACAGAGAGCGGGAAAAAGTCCGACTCTGATTCTGCTCCGGAACATGCGGTTGCAAGAACCATCGTGTCTCCAATGCGGGCGATAACCGACCCACCTGCCTGCTTAGCTATACGTCCTGTCTCAAGTGAAACCTTAATACCTGCGATTTCGGTTTCTGTAAAGATACGAGCCATTAATAGAACTCCTGACTTTAAAGTATGTAGATATTTTTCGGCAGAAATGGAACAAAGGATCTGTCAAATACTGCAAAGATGGTGAGAGTAGCGGAGGAGAAATCCTGCCGCTACTTTCTAATATTTAATTTTTTGATCAAAGCACGGTATCTTTCGATATCAGTTTTGGAAAGATAGTCAAGCAGCGAGCGTCTCTGACCTACTAATTTCAGCAAACCATATCTGGTATGATGATCTTTGCTATTGCTCTTGAGGTGTTCGGTCAGTAAATTAATGCGCTCAGTAAGAATTGCTACCTGCACATCTGTGTTACCGGTGTCTTTGTCGGATTTTCCATGTTTTTTTGCCAGTTCAAGCTTACGCTCTTTGGTCAAAGCCATTTGCGTTTCTCCTCTTAAAAAAATTCCGAATGTTGTTAATATCCTGTTTCATCTGCCTTACCAGCTCACCTGCATCTTTAAAAGTGCGGTTCTCCCTTACAAACTGGGAAACCCACAGGCGGGCCTTCTCTCCTGTTTCCGGAACTGCTCCGCTCAGGTCAAGAGCGTGAAACTCCAGATGAGCCTCACGATGAGCAAAAGTGGGGCATTCTCCATAATAAAGAGCACCTGGAAGCAGGTTCCCTTTAAACTCCAGTTCGGCGGCACAAACCCCTGGCGGCGGTAAAACTTTTTGCGAAGGCGGCCTTTTAAAATTAAGGGTTGGAAAGCCGAGCTGTGAGCCTAATTTCAAACCCTGAGTCCGTTCTGCTGTAATAAGATATGGATGCCCAAGCATCTCTACCGCTTCATTCAGACGGCCCTCAGTAACCGATTTGCGGATCTCTGTGGAGGAGATAATCAACTCTTCCTGACTCAATAAATCCGCGGTAAATATTACAATATGGTATTTGCTCATTGCTTCACGCAAAAATTTCTTTCCGCCGGTACGATCTTTCCCTACCGCGTGCCCTTCGCCCAGAACCCACTCTGCAGCATGAAGTCTGTCTATGAGCACCATTTTTACAAAGTCTTCAGGAGAAAGGCTGCTGAATTCCTGATTAAAGCTGATCTTAAGAAGAAAATCAACGCCAAGCCTCTCAATCAGGGCCGCTTTTTCTTCAAATGTTGTCAGTAGAAACTGTGGCAACTCAGGATATAATACAGCTCTGGTATGGGGCTCAAAGGTCACCACAACACTGTTTTTACCGGTTTGTCTGGCCCGTTTTACAACTTCTCTTATTAAAATCTGATGACCCTTGTGGACACCGTCAAAATTCCCGACACTTACCACACTTGACATCTCTGGTGCCGGCCTTTCGGCCAGAGTAAGAATCTTCATTCTTCTACTCCGTAAGAAAGCACAACAACAGGATGAAATACCGTTGCAGTCTTTCTCTTAAGCACTGCAATCAATCTGTCTTCACAATAAGCAAAGATCACTTCTGAATCGCTCTCTTTCCCAATGTCAATATCAATTCCATTGAGAATGCCGGCCTTTTTTGAGGATGGGACCTGAAAAGACGGGGAACTCCGGAAAAGCTCCGAAGGAGAGATTATGTAATCTGCGGACATCTCAAGATTTTGAGGCGCAACTGAATTGTCAACTGTGAACCGGCCGGAACCAAGTCTCCTTATACTGGTTGCATACCCGAAGGTACCGGTTTTTAAAGACAGATCTCTGACAATTGATCTGACGTATGTACCACCTGTACAGCAGACTTTTAATTCACCAGTCCCGGTGAGGCTATCGTAACTTAAAATTTCAAAGGAATGGATTTTGACCGGACGCGCCTGGAGAGAGAGCTTTTTACCTTCACGAGCCATTTTGTATGCCCTGACTCCGTTTATCTTGACTGCAGAATAATCAGGAGGAACCTGCAACTGATCCCCGGTCAGCTCTGAAACTGCATTTTCTATACTGCTTCTATCGGGAATGGGACCACCTGAGCATGTTACCTGACCCTCTGAATCCAATGTATCTGTCTGGGTCCCGAATTGAATTCCAAAGCTATAGGTTTTGGGTTCGGAATCGATAAATCTTAGAAGCCGCGTTGCAGAGCCCAGGGCAATAATCAGCACTCCGCTGGCAGCAGGGTCAAGAGTGCCTGCGTGTCCGGCTCTGGAGACTCGAAGCAATCGTCTGATGCGGTTCACCATTTGAAAAGAGGATGGACCGCAGGGTTTGTCTATGCACAGAAATCCATCCAACCCCTCTCAGCTCAGCTCCTTCTCTATTATGGAAAGTATATGCGGGAGTGCAAGAGAAAAAGGCTGCTTTATGGTACAGCCGGCAGCACTTGAATGGCCGCCTCCACCAGGCACTTTCTGGGCGATTTTTCCTACATCAACCCTGCCTTTTGAGCGCAGGGAAAAATGGGATTCTGTATCGCTGTATTTTGCCATTATTCCCACTTCAACACCTTCTGCTGTAATTGTTGTATCGGCCATCCCTTCACTGTCGCTGTAATGTGCCCCCAGCTCATCAAGAATAGAGAGTGGCATCTCCATGATGCTGACTTTACCATCAAGGTGAAAGCTCAGTGTTGACCAGATCCTGGACTGAAGCATCAGTGCCCTGCGGGAGTGGGAACAATAGACATTCTCGTAAACTTTGGCACAATCGGTACCACGGTCTGCAAGGTCGGCACATAGCCGCAGGATGCGGCTGTTTGTGTTTGAAAAGCGGAATCCACCAGTATCTGTAAGTATCGCAGCGTAAAGAGCCTCCGCTACATCTGCGGGAAACTCGATTTTAGAGCGGAGAAAAAAACTGCTGATTATCTCTCCTGTTGCGGCTGCTGATGTTTCAACGATGTTTACGTTTCCGAACCTGGTATTGTCTCTGTGGTGATCAATATTTATTATGGCCCGGGGAGTGTAGGAGCTTGTCCATCCCATACGCCCGGGATTTGAACAGTCTAACACAACCAGCGCGTATTCACCCTGAGGCGGGATGGCTTTGATCTGAGAAGAATTCTGTAAAAATGCAAACTTCGCTGGCACCGGATCAACATTGTAAATGTGAACCTGTTTTCCAAGCGACTGCAGGTACCAGGAAAAGGCAAGCTGAGATCCGACCGAATCACCGTCAAGGCTGAGGTGAGAGGAGATGACAAAGCTGCTGTGATCGTTTATCAGATTTAGAAGTTCATTCCAGATCATTTTGAATTTCTTTGAGAAGCTCGTTAATGTGTTGGCCGCGCTCAATAGAATTGTCAATTTTGAAGTACAGACGGGGGAAATGCTTGACAGTTACACGAGATGATACCAGTTTCTGGATAAAGGGAGCGGCGCCGTTGAGCGCCGCTACCGCAGTGTCTTTTGTCTGTTGGTCACCATATATACTTACGTATACTGTAGCATTACGGGTATCCTGCGCAAGTTTTATACTGGTAACCGTGACCAATGCAGGAACACGGGGATCCCTGAGTTCCTGCGAAATCACCAGCCCTATCTCCCGCTGCAGAAGCTCTGAGAGACGTTCCATATGA
>Ga0123335_1002532_pt1 | contig 27072 bp, 22 predicted proteins | sample BiotimSIPDNA_2_FD_89707 | JGI IMG/M metagenome (GOLD analysis project Ga0123335, IMG submission 89707) | Anaerobic biogas reactor microbial communites from Washington, USA - Biogas_R2 time_0 SIP DNA | ecosystem: Engineered > Bioreactor > Anaerobic > Unclassified | place: Washington, USA...
AGCTTGATGCCTTGTGCGGAAAGGACGCTGGCAAGGTCTTGGCTAGTGGTGGTTATAGTCAGGCGCATGGGGGAAGAATAGGGGCGAGGGGCTGAATGTTGAATGCTGAATGCTGAATGCTGAGGCGCATTTCATAATTCATAATTCATAATTCATAATTCGTTAGGGGCGAGGGGCGAGTTGTTTTATCCGCAGATGACGCTGATGACGCAGATTTTTTTAGGGTGTGGCGAGGGGCTTTTTTTAGGGGCGAGGGGGCTATATGCGGTAGCCGCCGTCCACCATGTCCACTGCGAGCTTCCGTCAGGGCTGCAACATGCGGCAGGCTGGGATGCCTTAGTTTATTCCGAGGATGCGGGCGGGATTTTGGCGGGTGACTTGGTTCCAAGCATCGTCGCCTAAGGCGGAGCAGATGGGTTTGCGAGCGCAGGATAAAACTGGCGGTCGCCAGTCAGGGTCATGGGCGTCGCTGGCGATGATGACATGGTCGGGGTTGTGACGGATCAGCACTGTCATCTGGCGCCGGGGCAAACGCGAGAAAAAGCCGCCAGTGAAACTGTCGGCGTTGAATTGCAGGATTAGTCCTTTGTCCATCAGCTCTTTCAGGAGCCGGATGTTTTTGGAGAATTCTTGATGGCGCTCTGGATGGGCGAGGATTAGGTTGATATTTTGCAGTTGAGCCTTGAAGAGCTGATGGCTGATAAAGCCGAGGCTGATTTGGGGCGGGATTTCCAGCAGCAGATAGCGGGAGTTGGCGGCGCTTGGGTACCCAAGAAAACATTCGGGGTGGCGTATGACATTGTCAATTGCATTGCCGTCAGAGCAGTATTCCAAGCCCGGGATGACGGTAAGCGGAATGGCCTCTTGAGCCAGGGCGGCTTTGAGGGTGTGCAGGGCTTCCTGGCGGCGGGCGATGGTCTTAGAAAGGTCAATGCCAGGGCCGTGCGGCGTGGCAGCCATGTGGGTGATGCCGTCGGCGACAGCGAGACGTGCCAGCGCTAAGGAGTCATCCAGGGTGGACGCACCGTCATCTAATCCTGGTAGAATGTGCGTGTGCAGGTCAATCATAGGGCGATAAGGCGGCGTTACCCGGGGCGGCGTGGTGGCATTGTGGGGCACAGTAGACGGTGACCGCCGTATCGTATGTAGTTCAGGCTTCAGCCTGCCGTATATACCGAATGCAGTACAGGCGCGGCCTGCGGTGCTTTTGCTTCACTGTCCACTAATGTCCACTAAAGTCCACGTCCACTGCCACTAAAGTCCACTTCCGTCCACAGTCCATCGTCTACTAATGTCCATTAACGTCCACTAACGTTCATTGTCCACTGTCCACTAAAGCATTTTCAGCGTTTTTGTCTCTCCTTGGTTTTCCCGTAGCCATAGCCGTATCCATACCCATGCCCATATCCGTAGCCATATCCGTCTTTGTAGCTATAGTAGGCGTTTTTCGGTACGTCTGCGTTGCTGGCGATCAGTCCGGCTAAGGAGATGTTGACTTGTTTCAGTCGTTCACTCAAGTGGCGAATTATCGGCTTAGTCACGGTATAGAGACGTGTGGCCAGGATGATGGGCACGCCGTGGCTGGCTATGATTAGGGTGTCGGACACCACCAGGAGCGGTGCGGTGTCGATGATCACCAAGTCGTATTTCTCCTGGGCATCCTTCAGCAGCTTTTTGAGTCCACCTCCACCTAACAGTTCGTTTGGGTTGGGCGGGATTGGTCCGGCCAGGGCCGCATCCAGGCCGAGTTCTTTAATCGGAATGACGATATCCGACAATGCGCAGTCGCCGACCAGGACATTGCTGATGCCTCGTTTGCCGCTGTCTGGCGGCAGGAAGTCTTGCAGCAGCTTATGCAGTCGCGGCTTGCGCAAGTCCATGTTTATGAGCAGGGTGCGTTTTTTGTCACGGGCGAAGCTGCGTGCCAGGTTGGCAGCAATGAATGTTTTACCTTCGCTGGGGGTGGCGCTGCTGATGGCAAGGACGCGGCTGCTGCGGGTCAGGGCTGAGAGGTTGAGGCTGGTGCGGATGTCGCGGAAAGCCTCGTCAATCGGGTCTTCGCCGCTGCTCTTGAGCAATTGATGTTCATCTTCAGTGAACAGGGGCACTGAGCCAAAGTTGGCGAGGGTGTTGCCGAACTGCGCGCTTACCATCTCAATGTGAGTGACTTTATTGTTGACAGAGACCAGGATGAAGGCAATGCCGCCGGCCAGGGCCAGGGCTAGGACAAGCGCAGTGGAGAAGACTTTTTTCGGGACGGGATAGAAGGGCTGGCTGGCACTGATGGCCGGCTCTACAATGAAGATAGCGTAGTTCTCAATTTTGGTGGTGGCGTCAGCGATTTTGATTTCATTGATGCGGTTGACGAGCATGCGGCAGGTGTCGTCCAGGGCTGCGCAGGCAGCTTCGCGGATTTTGTAGTCGCCGCCGATGCGGTCTAGGCTGTTAAGGCGTTCACGGATTTCCGCGATTTGCGCATTCAGGCGGATCACGCGCTGTTGCGAGCGCTTGCGACGCAGTTCCAGGCCCTGGATGCTGATGTCAATTTCTTTTTCTTCGGCGGCGATAATCATGTCGCCGACTTTGCGGTGGGTCTGGACGGCTTGGTGGGCTTCGTTGTACTGGGTCAGCAGTTCAGGCAGGCGCATTTCATGGGAGAGATAGAGGCTTTTCAGGCTGCCGAGGTTGGTTGCGCCTTCGGGCAGCAGGAATGGCATGAGGATGACTGCATCGGCCCGGTGTTCTTCGATGGTCTGGAGGGTCGCGGTCAGCTCGACGTCCTGGATTTCCGCCTCAATGCAATGTTTATTCAGTTCGGTCAGCTGGCTGAGCAGGGTTGTGTAGGTCTGCTCCAGGTCAAAGATGCCGTGCTGCTCCTTGAACTTGAGCAATTCGGCCATTGCCTTGTCGCGAGATTTCTGCAGGTCGTCAAGTTGGTCGCGGAGCAGGTCAACGCCGGTTATTGAGATGCTGACCCTGCGTTGGAGAACGGAAGTCATATAGACTTCGGCGATGGTATTGGCCAGTTTTGCGGCGGCTTCGGGGTAGGGCGAGGTGATGCTCAGGTTGACCAGGGTTGTATTGGGAACTTGGGCAATTTCCGGCTCGGAGCATTTGCTGCTGTCGCCTTCCAGTCCGCCAGTCAGCTCGTAGGCGCGGTTGAGGATTTCCGGGCTCTGCATCAGGCGGATTTGGGTGTTGATGAAAGAGGCGCCAGCAGCGTTGTACGGGTCGACGATGCCGCGCAATTCCGTTACACGCAGGTCAGCGTTGCTTACATGGAGTTGGCAGGTGGAACGATACAGGGGAACCTGGGTGCGGAGATAGATGAAAGCTGCCGCCGCAAAAAGCAGGATAGCGGTCGGATACAGCCAGAAATACTGCCGGACGTAGGTGTTGTAGTAGCCTAACAGCAGGCGCATGAAGTTATCCTCTTCCGGCACCGTGGGCGGAAGAGCGGTCGCGCTGGAGGTAGGCTGCTGGCTTAGCGGTTGAGAAGGATTGGGAGAAGGGAAGGTGTTTGCCATATTTTAACTACGGAAGACACGGAAATTTTGTGTAGGGGTGTGTTTAACCACGAAAGGCGCGAAAGGACACGGAATTTTTGTCTATGGTTGTTTTTTAACCACAGAACACACGGAAGACACGGAAATTTTGTCTATGTGTTGTTTTTTAACCACTGAACACACAGAACACACGGAAATTATTTATACTTGGTCAACCGTTGATATTCGGAGTTCCGGCAAGCTGCAAGAGCCAAGCGCCTCGGGCAAGGCGATTTAGTGGACAATGGACGTTAGTAGACGATGGACTGTGGACAGAAGTGGAGAGTGGACGTGGACGGAAGTGGACTTTTGTGGACATTAGACAAGTGGAGCGAAGGCATGTATCTTGCAAGGCTGCTTTTTACCAGAATGACTCTGGCACGAACAGAATGTCGCCATTTTTCAATTCGACATCGCGTTCGAGGTTTTCGAGGTTGTTGTAGAGTTTTTTCAGATTGATTTCCGTCATCATCCGGTCACGGATAAGGGTTACAGCGCTTTGTTTGGCGACGCGTGTGAAGCTGCCGGCAAGGGCAATGGCTTGGCTGGCGGTCAGGACGCGGTTTGGCGGGATTTCCAGCGGGCCGGGCTTGTTCACTTCCCCGAGTACGTAAATTTTGTCTGCCAGTCCGACGATGATGTGGTCGCCTGGCATGATGCGGGTGTCAGACTCGTATTGGCCCAAAGTCGGCGACAAGAGCGAGACGGTCAGCCGTTCTTGGACACCGTCCTGGTTGGTTCGGACGATGCAGATATTGTCGGCGTCGGCTTCGCTGGTCAGGCCGCCGAAGCGGACGATCATTTCGGAGCATAACGGCGGGCGTTGGGTGTCGATATAGCTGAATCCTGGCGCTCCCACCATGCCGGAGACATAGACCGGCGGGGCTTTAGGCACGATGAGGGTGTCTTCAGGCCACAGGGTGAACTCGTCTCCTCCGCTATTTTTGGAGACGAGTGCGGAGACATCGATTTTCATTCGGGTGAGGCGTTTGGTCTTGGCGTCTCGGCGGAGGACTGCGACGTTGGTCAGGTCAGCGCTTTCGGTGAAGCCGCCCGCGCCGCTAATTGCTTGCAGTGCGGTCATACGGCCAAAGGTTGGCAGCTCCACGGACATGCTGCCGCTTTTCAGCTCGCCGAGCAGATAGACTGTGCGCGGTCCCCATGATTCGACAAAGACGTCGACATGCGGCGAGGTGATTTGGTTTTCCATGCGTTTGGTCAGTTCAGCCGCGATTTCTCGGGTGGTCTTACCCATCGCTTGGATGGTTCCGCAGAGCGGAAAGTTGAATTCGCCGTCTTCTTCCAGGCGCACGGTTCGGTTGAATTCGGCGACCCGGAACACGTCGATGCGGAGCACATCGCCTGGCCGCAGGGCAGCTGCTTGCCAATCGTCGTCGCTAGCTTGGGCAAGGGCGGCAGTAGTCAGCGCGAGGAGGACGGCTATGGTGTTAAGCAAGGGGCTTTGTTTCACGGTGGTATTTCCCTATAGGGCGTGGGCACGGCGTTCAGAAGGACCAGGACACGCCTAACATGAAGTTATTGATGTCATAGTCGAGGTCGTGGTCATACGAATAATGGACGATGTCGTATGAGTATTCGCCATAGAGGGTGAATCTCTCTTTCAGGGAATATTCCGCCCGTAGCTCATAGACGTATTGGACGGTGTCGAGGGCTGATTCCTTTTCATCTTGCAGCGTATACTTCAGGGCTTGAATGATCAGGAATTTGGGATTGACTGTCCAGGCTGCGGTGAGGTTGGAGGACGTTTCCCGCATCATGCCGCGCACGTCTTCCGCATAGCTGTCTGCCTGCGAATGCTCGAGGTTAAGGGAGAGGGCGACGTTGGTAACTGGGGCGTAGCGCAGGGTGAGCCTGCAATTAGGGGAGAAGTCGCCATCGCCCTTAGTGCCTTTGGTGCTGCCTTCATAGGATTTCTTTTCGACGCCGGCTTCGGCATAGATAGAGAATTTTTCGGTCATGCGATAGTCGACGAAGGCGTTGAGGAAGACGTTGTCAGAGTCGTCATGCCGCTCATTGTTTTTGTATTTAGTTTCGTCGTATCCCAGGCGCAATCCGAGCCTGGTTTTGCCGGTGAGCTGATAGAAGGGTGCGATACTGACGCCGTAGGCCTGGTTCGTGTTGTTTTTGAATTCTTTGTCGGGGTAGCATTCGTATGCCCAGTCGCCGGTGATTGCCAGCCCCCAGCGTTCATGGTCAATCAGATTCCAGACCGCCTGCACGCCGTTGGTGTAGCTGCGGGCGTAACGCTGGTCAACATTGTTAAGTCGTTCGAAGTCGCAGGAGCTGTAGAAGTTCAGGTACAGGTCGCCTGTGCCCACGCCGATGTTACCCACGAGGATGGGGGACAGCGAATAGACAAATTCGCTTAATTCATGGGCTTCTTTGTGATAGTGATCGTAGGTGATTTCGCCTTCCAGGCCGTATGTCAAGTAGTTTGAAGTCCGGAACCATTTGGCGGTGAGGCCAGTTGAGAAAATCCAGCGGCCTTGTTCTTCGCCTTTGGTGGCGCAGTAGACGTTGTCGTCGTATGAGACTTCCTGCCTGACGCTGCCTACCAGTTCATTTGGGAAGATGGCGGTGCTCGCCTCCATGAAGTTGCCCAGGGCGCTGGAGGCTGCATTAGTTTTAGCGTTGAGGGCGAGCAGGGCGGCGGTTACCAGGGCTGCAAGGCGGCGTCTAGTCTGGTTTGTCCGCATGGCATGCGATCCAAATCTTGTTGGGGGTGATCAGAAACGGCGGCGCGAAAGTTCAATGTCGACTGGGGGCAGAGTGATCCGTCGTCAGTCGTCATTCATGGCAGAGTATTTGAGGTGGCGGTGGTGGCGGTGGCGGTGGCGCATATACCCTTTACGGCGCAGCCGGCTGGCTGAGATTGTTATTGATTCTGGGAGAGATGCCGATGGATAGGCGGAAGTTGGGCAGAGTATAGAACGACGCTTTCCCGCCGGCGCTGGTGCTTACGCGCTGGTCAGGGTTGGATGCTTGCAGGCTTTCGACCACTTGGGAGCGTTTGTCAGCTGGCATTTTATTAATTCTATTCTGTGCGACGGCCTGGGCGCGGGTGCGGAATTCAAGCTGGGGGCTGGCGACAATCGCCTGCATGGTCTTGATGAAGTCTACTTCTGGCAGGGCGAGCAAGTAGGTCTGCAACTCGGCTGAAGTCATGGCGGACAGGGCGGCCAAGTCAACTTTATCAACGGTTGCGGCGGCAAAGGCTACTGTTCCTGGCAACAGCAATAGCGAGCACATTAAGGCGTAGAATTGTTTTTTCATGTCTTGTTTTTCCTTGTTTTGGGTTGGGAGGCGTGGGGGGCTTAAAAAGTGTAAGTGGAAATCCGATAGGGAAGGATACCCGTGGCATTCATTTCCAGAAAGCAATTACCGATAAATATAATGCGGCCAAGGCAATTGTCACCTGGAATTATACAAAAAAAAACATAAAAAATCAACCCGTGGTGTTGTTATTTTGCCGGGAAAGGGGTATTTTTTACAATTTATGAACATTCCAGTCCCTGGTTCCGGTAGCATTTTCCTGTCTCGGAGAGGGTGCGACTTGTATGCCCAGGGACAGTTATGGGCGAGGGGTGAGTTTAGTGGACGGAGTTGTTATGTGCCACCATTGAGGATGGAGAAGGATAGCAGCTTTGGCTTTAGAGCGTAGAGTTTTTGCGAGATGATGTTGACGACTGTGTCCTGGGTGACAAAGTATTTCTGCCAAGAGCTGTTTTTGCATATACTCATAGGCTTTCTGACCAGGCGGATGGTGATTTCGATTCTTGATTTGTACGTCATTGCGTCAGTTGCGGGATTTCTCTGCTCAGCTTTATGGCAGACGTTGTCGATGTTGATGATCTTGATGGTTCTGAGCGCGTTTTCGACGTCCTGCAACAGGGTGTAGCATTCCGTTGAAATGATGATTTTCAGGGTATGTTTGCGGGGCAGGAACCGTTCTATCCATTTGATGCCGACGACCAGGAAGTCAGTGACGATGGCGGCAACAACGGCGAGCGACACTTGTCCGATGCCGCAGGCTACGCCAATGGCGGCGGTCAGCCAGAGATGGGCGGCGGTGGTCAGGCCGCGGACTGTGAGGCCTGATTTGAGAATGGTGCCAGCGCCGAGAAAGCCGATGCCGGTGACGACCTGCGCCGCAATCCGGGCCGGGTCGCCGATGTGCCGGCCTGAGGTGACGGTATAGCCAATCAGCACGGAGATAAGCGTGAACAGGGCAGCGCCAGTGCAGACGAGAAGATGCGTCCGGATGCCAGCGGCACGGCCTTGCAGGTCGCGCTCGATGCCGATGAGCATCCCCAGGACGGCGGCGATGCCGAGGCGAAGGAGGCAGGTGATCAGGGGTATGGGCATGGTTGAATGTCTCTGGGTTGGAGTGGAAAACGATTTTCTTGGCGCGGCTTGTTCGGCGAGGCGGCCGGGAGCAGTCAAGGCCACTGTAGGTCGCCCTAAGTTTGATGCCTCATTCCAAATATAGTTCAAGTAGTGTTTTTTTCATCCGCTTGAATAGCGTTCCATTGATATTTTGTGTTTATGGCATTACAGTAAAAAATTGCAAAACAGCTTGGAAAGCCGCAAGCAGAGCGTTCAGACGAGGATGCAGGAAAGACAACGATGAAAGAATTTGACCGGATCGTAATCGGCGCCAATTTTTTGGGTTGCGGCCTGGCAGCGCGGCTGGGCAGGGTGAAAATCATCGAGCCTTCCTGCGTACTCGGAGCTGACTTCGCCTTGACTTTCAATAGCGGCGAGGCGTGGGACGTCGCGCCGGAGCATCTGGAGGCTGCGGAATACTTGTCAATGCTGCGCGAGCATCGCGCTTTGGATGACGATGGGCGGACGGCGGTGGCGGCGTTCGCGCCGTTGCTGGCGGCATGGTGCCGGAAGCGCGAGCTGGACATTGAGCTTTCCTGTTCGGTGGTCGCCATTGAAGGACAGGAATTGCGCGTCATGGGCGTGGACGGGCGCAAAATCTACCGCGCTGGCGAGATTTACGACGCCATGCCTAAGACGAAACCGCGCAAGTTCCTGATTGGCTTGGCAGCAGGGCCAGCAGGCCTGGAAGATGGTCGGCGCGGTGATTTTGTGTTCCGGCAGTCGTTGCATCCTGGAGAGTATTACGTTAAGCTGGAATGTTCCGGGGAGGACGGCTGGGAGTTCGCTCGCCGCACCTGGCATCAGCGCTGGGCGAGGCGGCCGGAAGAGTTGCGGGATTGTCGCCTGCTGCTGCTTGGAACTCGCTTTGACTTGTGCAATTATCCCAATCCGGTCGCTGCGTTGGATGCGGGGCTGCGGGGCGAAGGGGGGAAGTTGTGATGGATAAAAAGCCAAAGAGCGACTATGATGTGATTGTGCTGGGCTTTGGCACTGCCGGCGCGATTGCGGCGATTGCCGCTGGTCGGATGGGCGCCAGCGTCCTTGTCCTGGAACAGAACACTTATGCCGGTGGCACTCAGAGCGGCGGCGGCATCACCGGCTTCTATGGCGGACCGCCACCGTATGGCCTGACCGGCGAAATCAATGCCAAAATCAAGGCGGCAGTGGAAGCTGGCGGCTATGGCGGCGAATTGGAAGTGCGCAAGTGGATTTTAGAGGAGGAAGCCCTCCGGGTCGGGGTTGACATCCGCTACGAAACCACCTGCTATGACGTCCAGCGCGAGGGCCGGCGCGTCACTGGCGTGCGCTGGGGCGAGTCGCGCGTCTTGTGTGAGGCTCAATGCCGCGTCCTTATTGACAGCTCGGCTGAGGCCGTCGCCTGCCGTCTGGTCGGCTGTGAGCTCCTCTCTGGACGCGCCACAGACGGACTCTACAACACCTTTACCAACACCTGCTTGGCCAGCAATGGCAACCGCGTTGCGGGGCTGAACTTTGACGCTGGCCGCATCAACCAGTACGATCCGGAAGTATTCTCCCAGACGATGTTGGAGACGGCGGCGTTGCATGTCCTGGAAGACTACTCGGCAGACAGCACGACGTGCGGTCGAGCCGGCCATCGGGTTGCGCTCAGCGACTTGCCCGGCATCCGCGAAGGCTTCCATGTGCTGACCGAGGAGGTCTTGACTATTGACGATATGTTCATGGGAGACGCCGCCCAGCTCCCAGACCCGGTCGCCTATGTGTTCACCAACCTTGACACGCATACTAATGACATGCCCCTGGAAAGCGAGCTGTTCCAGGACTGGATGGTCGGCGCCTCCATGTGGGGAACGCAGCTTTGGTTCCCGGTGATTCGTGAAAACCTGGTTCCCAAGGGCTGGATCGGGATTCTGGCGGCGGCGCGGCACCTGGGGGTGGATCATGACATCGGGCAGGCCGTGCGCATGAACGGCCCGATGGGGCGCATCGGCGAAGTCGCTGGCGTCTTGGCGGCGCTGGCTGCGCAGGCCGGACATGGCGACTGCCTGGTTGTGCCGATTGAGAACCTGAAAAGACGCTTGGAGGACATCCCGGATCGGCGCGGCGACAACGAGGCTGTCTGGGGATTGCCGGTCGAGGCCATCCGCGCTGGCCTGGAATCAGACCGGCCAGGTTTCGCCATCTGGTCGGCGCGCCATCAGCGCCGGGTGGCGGAATTGCGAGCCTGGTATGCGGACGCTGCTCCGGGCAGCCATTTGCGTCGGCACGCTGCTATGGCCTTGGCGTTGCTGGGCGACCGTGCCGGCGTGGATGAACTGCGCCAGGCCGTCATTGAACGTGATGCCTTCCTGCCCCTCACCAGCCGCCATTCCAACCACCTGCGCGGCTATGCCTGCCTGTACTTGCTGGGACGGCTGCGCGATGTCGAATCGCTCGAACTCTTCTTTGATGTGCTGAAAGACGACGCTATCCAGAACAAGTACGAGTATCATACTCATGCCGTGGCAGCGCTGATCAAGGTTGGCGAAGCGCATTCGGACAAGCGCGCCGCCATAGCGGAGTTTTTGCGGATGCTGGCGGAAGACCCGGCCTGGGAATTGCGAGCCCGCTTGAAAGAGACGCAGAGCTACCCGCGCATTGACCAGCTGTTCCGGCTTCGCATCGCCGCTGTTCTGCGGCAATGGGGAGTGCCGAACCAGATTGGCCAGGTTGTCCTCGCCATGCCCCTTAACGCACACGACCGGGCACTCGCTGAAAAGTGCCTGGCGACACGGTGAAAGAGGCGAAGTGTGCCCCAATACCCAAAAATACAGTCTGAAAGAATGTGACTACGATGCGAATCGTCATTGACCACGTGAGCAAGTCCTTTGGCAAGGTCACCGCCTTGTCAGACGTCAGTTTGGAAATCGGGGACGGCGAGCTGTTTTTCCTGCTGGGGCCATCAGGCTGTGGCAAAACGACGCTGCTGCGCTGCCTAGGCGGATTTGAACAGCCGACAGCCGGTCGGATTTTTTTCGGGGACGAGGACGTCACCGGTGCGCCGGCGCACGAGCGCAATACCGCCATGGTGTTCCAGGGCTATGCGTTGTGGCCGCACATGACGGTCGAGGAAAACGTCGCCTTTGGCCTGGAAATGCGCCGGGTGACCGGGACTGAACGCGCCCGGCGGGTGGACGAGGCGCTGGCGCGCGTGCAAATCAGCGAGCTGCGGAACCGGCGGCCGAACGAGCTGTCCGGCGGCCAGCAGCAGCGCGTCGCCCTAGCCCGGACCTTAGTGGTGCAGCCAGGATGCCTGCTGCTTGACGAGCCGCTCGCCAACTTGGACGCTAAGCTTCGCCGCGACATGCGCCGCGAAATTCGCTCCCTGTGCAAGGAAAGTGGATTGACCGGCATCTATGTGACGCATGACCGCCAGGAAGCCCTGAGCATGGCAGACCGCGTTGCCGTGCTCAAGGACGGCGTCGTCCGCCAGGTGGCGTCACCCCAGGAACTATATCGCCGGCCAGCCAGCGCCTTCATCGCTAATTTCATTGGCGAGACGAATTTTCTGCGCGGCAAGGTCGTCGCCAAGGAAACCGGGCGGGTTTTGCTGGATGTGGCCGGGGTGCGCCTGGAGGCCGAGTCCTGCCCCGAGGCGTTTGGAATTGGCGCGGAAGTGGTCCTGTCGTTGCGGCCAGAAGCTCTGTTCCGGACATATTCGGCTGGCGAAGGCGCCAATCGGCTGCGGGTGACTGTCCGCGAGACGAGTTATCTTGGCGAAATTGCAGACCATATCGCCATGTCAGAGCAAGGGCAGGAAATTAAATTTTTCGAGTTGAACCCGGTCGGCGTGTTGCGCAGCGGCGAGGCGATCACCCTCGGCGTGGAGGCTCGCGACGTGGTGATCCTGCCCGAGGCGGATTGACTGGCGCGGGATGGGACTCCGCATGTAGTTCAGCTTCAGCTTGCAGTACGTTACAGCCTGGGGAGACGCTTGTAGTGGACGTGGTGGACGTGGTGGACGTTGTGGACAGCGGTTACAGCTTCTCGCCCCCGCGCCCCTTACGAATTATGAATTATGAATTATGAATTATGAATAATGAAATGCGCCTCAGCATTCAACATTCAGCATTCAGCATTCAGCATTCAGCATTCAGCATTCAGCCCCTCCCCCCTAGTTTTATGCGTGATTCAGAGCTACATTATTGATGCGTCTTCGCCAGTTAGCCAGGCCATTTTCTTTGCATTGTCGCAGCGGGTGTACGGCGTTGGTTAGGAGGATGGCGGCGCGTCCGGCTTTTGGATTGAACCAGATGGAGACGCCGGTGAATCCGCCGTGTCCGAAGCATTCTGGCGGCGCATCTTGACCAGCGGCTGGGCAGTCGCCTCCGAGGGAGTCCCATCCCAGGCAGCGCGAACTGTCAGGGACAAGCCCGGCGCGGGAGGTGAACAGGGCGACAGTCTCCGGCTTCAGAAAACGGCCGGTCGGGCCTTGGCCGCCTTGGAGCATCATGACCGCAAAGCGGAGCAGGTCAGAGATGTTGGCGAACAAGCCGGCATGGCCAGCGACGCCACCTAGCCAGCGGGCGTTTTCGTCGTGGACGACGCCCTGCCAGAATTCATTTTCCGAGCCGGATTTTTGTTCGGTGGGCAGGCAGCGGCTGCGCCAGTCTATAGGCGGGTTGTAGGTCGTGTGATGCATTTGCAGCGGCGTAAAGACCAGGTCACGCGCCAGTTGGTCAAGAGGCTGGTTGGCCATGCGCGTCAGCAGTTCGCCGAGAATTATCATCCCGAGGTCGGAATAGACGGCGGCGCGGCCAGGTTCCTTTGCCAGCGGGGTGGTGAGTACCAGGGTGCGTCGTTCTGCGGTGCTGGCGACGTCCGCATGGGTGCGGTGGAATGGCCGGCCAGCCGGCAGTCCAGCGCTATGCGCCAGCAGGTGTCGAACCGTGACTTGACAGCGCCAGGCGGCCTGCTCCGAGCTGTCAGCCTGGGCGAATTCAGGCAGGTAGTCGGTCACTGGCGCGTCCAGCGGCAGCTGGCCTTGTTCATGCAGAAGCATGGCGAGCGTTGTGGTGACGATGACTTTGGTCAAGGAAGCCAGGTCGAACAAATCGTCTGGCGAGACTGCCTGGGCCTTTTCATCGAAGCGATGGCGTCCAGCGCAGCTGACCCAGGTGGTTCCATCAGCGTCGGCGACGCCGAGCACGGCTGCTGGCCAGGCGCGTTCGGCGGCGGCCTCGGCTAACAGCTGCGGCAAGGGCGGGGGGCAGGGCGTAAATATAGTCATGATTCTGCCTTGATGAGCAGGGCGGCAAAGGCCCCGTCGTGTTTTAGGGTGGGGATGATCAGCCGTTGGGCGCGGCAATGGAATTCTGGATGGGATGCCAGGAAGGCTTTGACTTGCAGGTGATTTTCCTCGGGTTCCAGGCTGCATGTGCTGTAGACCAGGCGTCCGCCTGGTTTGACGCCCGGGGCAGCGGCGTTCAGGATGGCTTTTTGGAGAGCAGTCAGCTCTTGCAGCTTGGCGTTGGAGAAGGACCAGCGCACATCTGGTCGTCGTCGGATCACGCCGGTGTTGGTGCAGGGCACGTCAAGGAGGGCGGCGTCCATGGAAGCGGCGGGCAGCACGGCGCTGGCGGCGTCGGCTTCAGCTATGGAGACATTGCGGAAGGCGGCCAGGTTGCTGCGCAGGCGGTCGAGCTTGGCGGCGGCGCGGTCAAAGCCGTGCAGGGCGCCTTGTCCGCGCAGGGCTTCGGCCAGGAGGACGGCCTTGCCGCCAGGGGCGGCGCACAAGTCAGCCACGTTTTCGCCGGGCTGCGCCTGGAGCATGGCTGGCGCCAGGAGGGTGGACGGGTCCTGGATGTAGAATGGCGACCCTGGCGCCATCAGGCTGCCTATTTCCCCCTCGGCTAATTTCGGGGCGGTGAAAAGGACGGCGTCAGGTGCCCAATCTGGGGCGGGGAGCGGCGTTAACATGGTTGGAGTCGGTCGGTTGTCTGGCGGCCATTGCCGACGGCGGAAGACCGTCGTCGCCGGCTGGAGCAGGACGGCAGCCAGGGCGCTGAGCTGGGTCGGGGAGAAGTCTTTCCGCCAGCGCTTCCAGAGCAGTTCTGGCAGTTCCAGTTGGACGTGCGGCGGGGCGTCGGCCAGGAGTTCGTCCCAGGTGCGGCCAGCGCTGGCGGTTGTCAGCGTCCGCAAGCAGGCATTGAGGAAATTGCCTTCCTGCACCGCGTGGTTTTTTTTGCAGTAGGCCACTGCCGCGTCGACGACGGCTGGGGCGGGCACGCCGTCCATCCAGAAGATTTCGGCCATCGCCCACCAGAGCAATCGTCGCAGGCGCGGTCTCGGTTTGGCTTGGCAGAGGCGTTCGATGAGCCAGTCGAAGCTGGCTCGGCGGCGGTGGACGGTGAGGAGGATGTTCTGAGCCAGGCGGCTCAGGCCGAGGTCTTCGGTTGCGACGAAGCCGTCAGCTTGGTGCTTCAGGGTGTCGACTACCTGGTGCAGGCAGGTGTGCAAGGGCGATGAGTCAGGTGCCGCGCCGCGTCGTGGCGGTCGGCGGCGGTCGGATGAGCGAGCAGGCATGATGGCGGATACCAGCAAAACAAGGGTGGAGGAGGCGTCGGCGCGGAGGTCACGCCGCGCCAACCGGAAAATGCGGAAGAATGCAGGGCAGAGAATGGATTTTTGCAGTTTAGCCAATATAATAGATGTTTGAAGCAATCCTCATTCGTGCAGGTGATTTTTTTCGATATGGTTTGATAATTTCACTCTTGCGCCGCCTTGGGCAAGGCAGTCAGCATCATTAGAGAGGAGAGGTAAGAGTCATGTTCAAGCAAAAGAAGTCGTTTCGGTTTTTTGAAGTAGGTTTAGGTTTAGCTGTCTTAGCTGTTGCCAACGGCTGCGCCAACTTAGGGGCGACCGATCCGGTTTTAGGCGGCGGCGGGTATTCTCCGCAGCCGGCCGCGCCTTCGCGGCCGACGTCGTCGGAAACTGTCATTGTCCAGAGGGGCGATGACATGCGCATGGCGCGGGAAATCGCTGGTTTGCGGGCTGATTTGCGCACCTTGCAGGAAGACCAGAAGCAGCTGCTCGCCCGCATTGAGAGCTTGGAATTGACTAACCAGGCCAAGGACATGCAGGTCAAGGAGTTGCAGAATCTTCTTTCCGCCATGGACGGGCGTTTCGGCGAGGTTGACAAGGAATGGCGGGACCGGATGGAGCGTCTGCGCACCGCTATGGAGCAGGAGCGCGTTCAGCGCCGCAAGGAGCTGGAGAACGTCACCAATGTGATGGCTTCGGAAATCAGCAAAGTCGCGGCTACCCCGGCGCCGGCGCCGGCCCAGGGCGGCGCCTACAAGGAGATCGTGGTTCAGCGCGGCGACACCCTTAGCGGCATCGCGGCCTCGTCAGGCGCCAGCATTGCTGCCATCAAGCAGTTAAATGGCCTCAAAAGCGACGTCATCCGCGCCGGCGACCGATTGAAGGTTCCGGTTCGCGAGTGAGCGGATTCCAGTGGAAAACAGGAGTGGCGGCTGGGTAGGTCGGCACCACAACCCTATTATTTTTTTAACCACGAAAAGGCACGAAATTTTTGTGTAGGTTTGTTGTCTAGAAGGGATGTATTTTATGGACAATGAAAGTCTCAAGAGAGAGGTTGTAGCGCTGCTGCGCCGGAACGCACGCATGTCCGATCAGGAGATTGCGGACCGGCTCGGCAGCACTGCTGGCACGATCGCCGGTTTGATCCAGGAACTGGAGCGGGACGGGGTACTCATGGGCTATACGGCGATTGTTAACGACCAGTCAGACAATGGCGAGGTGCGAGCGATCATTGAAGTCGAAGTGCGCCCGGAACGCGACACTGGGTTTGACATTGTGGCGGAAAGACTGGCGAAATTCCCTGAAGTGCAATCCGTGTACTTAGTATCTGGGCGGTATGACCTCCGCCTGGAAGTCGCCGGCCATTCATTGCAGGAGATCGCGTCGTTCGTGTCTGGGAAGCTGGCGCCGCAAGACGGCGTGAAGTCGACCGCGACGTATTTTCTGCTGAAAAAATACAAGGAAGCTGGCGTTCAGTTCAGCAAGGATGAAAAACATGAGCGACTCAAAATCGTGCCGTAAATCCTGGGTGGCGCAGCATATAGCAGAGCTGCCTCGCAGCGGCATCCGGGATTTTTTTGAACTTGTCAATACGATGGATGATGTGATTTCGCTGGGTATCGGCGAGCCGGACTTTGCGACCCCTTGGCATATCCGCGATGCTGCGATCTACGCTTTGCATAGCGGCTACACCTGCTACACGTCCAACCTCGGCGACCTTCGGCTGCGCAAGGCGATTTGCGCGTATGCAAAGGAGAATTTCGGGGTGTCCTACCGACCTGAGCAGGAGTGCATTGTCACGGTCGGGGTGAGCGAGGGCTTGGATATTTTGCTGCGGGCAGTGCTGAATCCTGGCGACGAAGTGCTGTACCATGAGCCGTGCTATGTGTCTTACGCCCCGACAATCAGGATGACGCACGCGGTGCCAGTGCCGGTTCGGACGGAGGCCAAGAACGACTTTGTCGTCGATGTAGCTGACCTGGAAGCTAAGGTGACTCCGCGGACGCGGGTGCTTTTGTTGAATTATCCGAACAATCCGACTGGCGCTGGCCTGGACTGGGCGGCTAAGGAGAGCCTGGCGGCATTTGCCTGTCGGCATGATCTTCTGGTCATCAGCGACGAGATTTACGAGGAGGTCAATTACGCCAAGCGCACGCCAAGTCTTGCTGGCCTTCCAGGGATGAAGGATCGGACGGTGCTGCTGAACGGCATGAGCAAGGCTTTTGCCATGACCGGGTTTCGCATTGGCTACGCCTGCGGACCTGCCGCGATCATCGAGGCGATGATGAAGGTTCACCAGTATTCCATGCTGTGCGCGTCGAGCATTGCGCAAGCGGCGGCGCTGGAGGCCTTGCAGCATGGCGCCGATGAGCGGGATGCGATGTGCAAAGAATATATGCAGCGCCGCAATGTCATGGTCAAGCGGCTCAATGACATGGGACTGACTTGCTTTATGCCGTGCGGCGCTTTCTACGCATTTCCCAGCATTGTTTCGAGCGGTTTGGATTCGACTACGTTTGCGAAGCGCCTGCTGCAAGAAAAGCGGGTGGCCGTGGTTCCCGGCCCAGCCTTTGGCGCCAGTGGCGAGGGCCATGTGCGGTGCGCGTATGCCACTGCCATGGGTGATATTGAACGAGCCATGGCGCGAATCAAGGAATTTTTGCAGGAGTTGAAATCAGCTTGAAGACTATGGGCCGGCGGACGGCATGGACGCGAGCGGCACAAGAGAGCGATGATTGAGATTTTGACGAATACGTATCAGCTCTGGGAACCGCCGCTTGACGGCAATCCCGACCGCCAGGTGGAATTGGACATGGGCTGCGGCAAGGGCCGTTTTACGCTGGCCTTGGCTGAGCGTTACCCGGAACGACTGATTTTAGGCAGCGATGTGATGATCGGGCGGCTCCGGCGCCTGGAAGCCAAGGTGAAGCGGAGCGGTTTGAGCAATGTGCGGCTGTTGCGGGCCGAGAGCCTGACTCTAGCCGCGTTCCAGCTGTCACCGCAAAGCCTTGACCGGCTTCATCTCCTTTGTCCCGACCCCTGGCCCAAGCGACGCCACCGGGTGCGGCGCCTCGTCTGCACGGACTTCCTATGCCGCTTGCCGCGCATTTTGAAACCGGGCGGGGCGCTGCACCTGTCTACTGACCACGAGCTGTATTTTGCTGATTGGCTGGAGCTGTTTGACAAAATGCCGCATTTTCACGCAGCGCCCGAGGCCATGGCTGACATTGTCGACGTGAAGACAGACTTTGAATTGCAATGGAATGCGGAGGGAAAAATAGTCCAGCATCTGTGTTTTCGCCTGCAATGACGTTGGCGTTGTTTTATCCGCAGATTACGCAGATGACGCTGATTTTTTTAGGGTGTGCTGTGCTGGAAAATCATCCGCACAGCGGCAGAAACGCTATCAGAGCGACACATACGGCAAGCTAAAGCTTGAACTGCATGCGATACAGCAGACACCGTCCACCATGTCCACAGCTGCGGAGCGGCAGGCGAGACATGACCGTCTCGGGGAGGGCGCCAAGCAGGGAAGCGAGGAACAGGAGGCGGCTATGGTCAACCTAGTAACGAAGCGCGACAGCAGCGTTGATGTCGAGAGGATTCGGCAGTTGCGTGAGCGGTGCCTGGAGCGCAAGCCCAATGCCTGGCGGCCATCAGCTGTGCCGACGGCGCGGGCCTTGCAGGCTGCAGAGACGGCAGAGGCTGACTGGCAGGTGCGCAAGGGCTACGTCTGCCAGGAACGCCTCAATTCGCTGCAATTTCTCCTTGATGACCAGGAATTGTTGGTCGGGCGGGTTGCCTTCCCGGATGAGGCCGAATTGGCGGCAATGCCGACTGCGCAGGATTTTCTGCGACAATTTCCTCCACCGCCCGGCCAGACTGGGCATTGCGAATTGTGGCGGGACGAGGTATTTTCGCTGGGATTGGGCGGGATGCTGGCGCGCCTGCGGGAACGCGGCGTTGAAGGCGAACCACGCGCCGTCGCTTTCCGGCAATCCACCATCGCCGCCCTGACTGGTCTGCAAGCGATGATCAAGCATGCTGGCGACTGTGCGCAGCGGGCTATGACGACCGCTGCCAGCGAGGAGCGGCGGCAAGAACTGGCGCAGATGGCGGCGGACTGCTGGCATCTGGCGAAGTCGCCGCCTGTGACTTTCCGGCAGGCGATTCAACTTTTGTGGCTGATGGATATGGGCGTCTCGTATGGCGAGTCGGTTTATCTGATCGTGCCTGGACGCTTGGACCGGTCACTCTGGCCGTTCTACCAGCGCGACCTGGAGCGCGGCGTGCTGACCCGCGACCAGGCGCTGGTCCTGATCGAATGCCTCTATATTCTGGTCAACGAATTCGTCCCGGATGGCCTGGCAATGTCAGTGATGGCCGGCGGCACGGCTGGCGACGGCGAGGTCTGGTGCAATGACTTGACCATGCTCTCCCTGGAAGCACTGCGACGGACGCGGCTGGTGTATCCGACGGTCGGACTGTGCTGGCATCAAGACCTGCCGGCGGAAGTGACGGACCTTGCTATTGAGCTAGTCAGCGAAGGCATCGCGAATGTCGGCTTCTTTGGCGATGAGACGATTCGCAAAGGCCTGGTCGGACTAGGCGTGCCAGCGGACGAGGCTGGTCACTACATCAATTCGACGTGCGTGGAAATCACCCCGGTCGGCGCCAGCAATGTTTGGGTCGCCTCGCCTTATTTCAACATCTGCGGAACCCTGCTGGAGGAAGTCGCCGCCCAGGCCGTTGCGCCGATCCCGGCACCCACGTTCGCCGATTTCGTGGCGGCCTACAAGAAGCGCATGGTCGGCACGATCAGCAATGCGGTCGCTGTCCAGAACCGCTATCGGGCGTTGCGCAAGGCGCATGGCCGCAAACCGCTGCAAAGCGTGTTCACACGCGATTGCCTGACCCGAGAACGTGACATTGACGACGGCGGTGCGCTCTATAATTGGGTGGAATGCTCGTTTGTAGGGTTGGCCAACCTGGCGGATTCGCTCGTCGCCGTTCGCGAATTGGTCTATGAAACCGGTGACTTTGATTTTGCTGGCTTGAAAGCCCTCCTGGACCAGGGCTTTGCTGGGCAGGAAGCGCTGCTTTGCCGCTGTCAGGGCCTGCCGAAATATGGCAATACCGAGCCAGCGCCTGATGAGATTCTGGCGGATATGGTCGCCTTTTTCTGCCGAGAATGCGCCCAGTGGCATCTGGAGCCGGACGCCAGTGCGTTTGTCCCCGGCGCCTTTTGCTGGGTCATGCATGAACGACTGGGCCGTGAGACAGGCGCGACCCCGGACGGTCGACGGCAAGGCATCCCATTTGCCGATGGCTGCGGGCCAGCGCAAGGACGAGAACGGCACGGGCCAACGGCCGCCATCCTGTCGGCGACTTCCTGGGATCAGAGCAAGCTGATCGGCGGCGCCGCCTTCAATATGAAATTTCCGGCTTCGTTGTTCCGGGACCAGGCCAGCCGACGCAAATTGCGCGATCTGGTGGTGACCTTCCTGCAACGCGGCGGCTTTGAAACCCAGATCAACGTCGTCGATGCGAAGACGCTGCGACAAGCCCAGGACAATCCCCAGGCCTACCGCGACCTGGTGGTTCGCATCGGCGGCTACACGGATTATTTTGTCCGCATCAGCCGCGAAATGCAGGATGAAATCCTGCTGCGGACAGAGTATAGCGTGTGAAGGGGCTTTTTTTTTAGGGGCGAGAGGCTGAATGCTGAATGCTGAATGCTGAATGCTGAATGCTGAATGCTGAATGCTGAATGCTGAATGCTGAATGCTGAATGCTGAATGCTAAGGTGTATTTCATAATTCATAATTCATAATTCATAATTCATAATTCGTTAGGGGCGAGGGGCGAGTTAATGGGAGTTAGTGGACGTTAGGCGATTGGTGATTATATTCATGTAAAAGCGAAATTGATGTATGTAAGGCTGCTGGAGGAGTTATGGTCACGCCGTTGGAGCGCCTGGAAGGGCGGAAATTTTGCGTAGTTTTCGTGAAGGTTATTGATGCAGCTGCCGAGCGGGTGCAGTTGCAATGCCTGCGCGGTCGCGCCAGTGTGGACAGGGGCAAGGTCAGCGTGGCGGATCAGCATGGGGCCATGTTCACGCTGCCGGGAACCGCAGTGGCAAACATCCAACCTAGCGATGGAACTAAACTGCTCCAGGACGCCGAATATTTTTGTTTGGTCCGGGTCGATGATTCGATCGAGCTGGTCACCCGTCAGGATTCTTGAGGCGAGACAGCGTTGCGCAACGTTTCGGTAAGGAGAAGAACAGATGTGGTATTTTGGCGAAAACGACCAGCAGCATGGCCCGGTCAGCCTGGACGAGTTGAAAGCAATGATCCGCAGCGGCCGTCTGACCGTAGATACCTTGGTCTGGCGACAGGGCATGAGTGACTGGATGCCGGTCCAGGGAGTTCCGGAACTCCGTTTGGAGGCGGACTTGGCGCGGCGCGGTGAAGTCGGCCCGCGGCATCGGCCGATCCATGTCACGCCGCCGGCCGGCTCGCCGTCGTCGGGTACGCCTTCCTCGGCTCAGCCATTTCCCTCGGGCGGTGCTCCGGCGTCTCCGGCGTCTCCTGCTGCTCCGGCCATTGATTCTCCTGAAGATGCGGCGCTGCGTCCTCTACGGCCTTTGCCTTCAGCCCCAGGGATGGGCTACTGCGTCAAGTGCGGCGTGGCGCTGCCGACGGAAGGCGTCGGCCACGAACCTGGGTCTGGGCAGGGCTTATGCTCGAATTGCCGGGCGGCGGTTGCGGCCAGCCTGGGACAAGCCCAGGCCGGACTGGGCGGCGGTGCGGAGGCGCCCGCAGCTGGCATGGCGATGGCGAGGGCGCCGGTCGCGTATTATCAGTATGGCGGCTTCCTGTTGCGCTTTGCAGCCGTTTTTTGCGATTCGTTCATTGTTTGGCTGGTCAGCATGGCCGTCGGCAAGGCGATCAGTTTTGGCGTTGACCTGGTTAGCACCGGCCTTGGCGGCGAAACCCAAACACTTTTGGAGCTGATGGTGATGTCTGCCAACGCATTTTTTGGTATATTGCTGCCTACGCTGTATCATGGCTATTTTTTGAGTACGCAAGGCGCGACGCCTGGGAAGAAACTGCTGGGATTGGGCGTGATCCGCCCGGATGGCACCTACGTCAGCTTTGTTCGCGGTATGTGCCGTTATTGGGCGACGGGGCTGTCGGGCCTTCTCTGCGGCATTGGCTATTTCATGGCCTTGTTTGACGATGAGAAGCGGGCTTTGCATGATCACATCTGCGACACGCGGGTTGTCTCTACACGGTGAGACGGCTGTCCGTTGTTTTTGGGGGTGATGCGTCGTCGGCGACGCATTTTAAGATTAGGAACAGATTGGAATCAAAGGAGAACAGGAAAGATGCCTTACTGCATACATCGGGTGACCTCAGCGCCGCCGCTGACGTGCGATTGGTATGATTCGGCCTGGAAAGGTGCGGAAACTGCGGAGTTGACGCATGTACGTCCTGAGAGCAGCGACCACCGGCCAAAAGTTGCCGTGCGCCTGCTGCATGACGACAGCCATGTCTATGGCCTATTCCAGGTGCGAGACCGGTTTATCCGCGCCGTCAACATCGGCTATCAAGCGCCGGTCTGCAAGGACTCTTGCGTCGAATTCTTTTTCAAGCCGGATGTCGGGCCCGGCTATTTTAACCTTGAGATGAGCGCTGGCGGCTCCTATTTGTTCTACTATGTCCGCGACCATCAGCGCACCGAGGAAGGTTTTGTTGATTATTCAGCCGTGGACGAAGCCTGCGGCCGCCTGTTGACGGTCAAGACGACGCTGCCCGAGCGCATTGACCCAGAGATTGACCGGCCACTTACGTGGTACGCGCAATTTGTGATTCCAGTTGCAGCATTGGAGCCGTATTGCGGAAAAATCGGCGCGTTGGGCAAACGCACCTGGCGAGGGAATTTTTACAAATGCGGCGATGACACTTCGCATCCGCATTGGATCACCTGGGCGCCGCTGACCGTGCTGAACTATCATCTGCCTGAATGTTTTGATACGCTGACGCTGGCGTGAGGGCAGGGCGGTGATGTGAGCCGCTAATAATGTCATTTATCGATTGCGAGAGGAGAAGCGTACATGTGGCTGGTGTATGCGCTGTTGGCGGCGTTGTTTGCCTGCCTGACGATGATTTTAGCCAAAGTCATGAGGAGCCTTGACTCCAATATTACGGTGACGAGCCGGCCTGGCGTCGTCCTGGTCATGGCGTGGAGCGTGGTGCTGGTTGCCGGATGTGCTGGCAAATCAGGCCGTGCGCACAAGCCCTCTCTGGCCAATGAGAACTGGAAGATAGCTTACTGCATACATCGGGTGGCTTCGGCGCCGCCGTTGACGTGCGATTGGCATGATCCGGCCTGGCAAGGAGCGGAAACCGCAGAGTTGACGCATGCGCGTCCCGAGGGCAGCGACCATCGGCCGAAAGTGGCTGTGCGCCTGCTGCATGACGACAGCTATATCTATGGCCTGTTCCAGGTGCACGACCGATTTGTCCGCGCCGTCAACATCGGCTACCAAGTGCCGGTCTACAAGGACTCTTGCGTCGAATTCTTTTTCAGGCCGGATGTCGGCCCTGGCTATTTTAACCTGGAGATGAACGCGGGCGGCTCCTATTTGTTCCAATATGGCAGCCGCTATTATCAGCGCGGCAAACTCAAAGTCAATCGTTCAGCCGTGGCCGAAGCCTATGGTCGGATGCTGACGGTCAAGACGACGCTGCCCGAGTTCGTTGAGCCGGAGATTGAGGGGCCGCTTACCTGGTATGTGCAATTCGTGATTCCAGTCGCGACATTGGAGGCCTATTGCGGGAAAATCGACGCGCTGGGAAAACGCACTTGGCGAGGGAATTTTTACAAATGCGCCGACGAGACGTCGCATCCGCATTGGCTTGCCTGGGCGCCGCTGCCCAGGCTGAGCCATCATCTGCCAGAATGTTTTGGCACGCTGACGCTGGAGTGAGCGGCGGGCGGCTAAGTGGCAGCCCTTGGGGAGTGTTAGTAACGTCATTTGTCGGTTGCGAAAGGAGATGCTTTCATGTGGGTAGTATATGCTTTGTTGGCGGCGTTGTTTGCCTCTTTGACCACGATTTTGGCGAAAGTCGGCCTGAAGGGTCTTGACTCCAATGTCGCGGTTGCGATCCGGACTGGCATCGTCTTGGTCATGGCCTGGATCGTGGTGCTGGTCGCTGGAGGCACTGACAAGTTGCGCGACTTGAACCGTACGCATATACTCTTCCTGACTCTGTCAGGAATTGCCACTGGGCTGTCCTGGCTTTTCTATTTCAAGGCGTTGCAGATGGGCCAGGTGTCGCGGGTGGCGCCGTTGGACAAATTCAGCATTGTCCTCACCATCATTATGGGTGTCGTCTTTCTGCATGAGCCTTTGACCGCGAAAATCGTGATTGGCGGGGTGCTCATCACGGCGGGCACACTGGTCATGGTCTTGTGACGCTGAAGCGGGACTGCGTTCAAGATGTGGCTTTTGACTTTGGCCGGATGATGGCGAGCAGGCTTTTTTTGCGGTTGATGAAGTCAGCGGCCAGCCAGGCGAGGGCGATGGCTGAGAAGGCGGCGCAGACATGCGCGAACAGGTCGCCGTGGCGGGTATAGAAGGTCTCTCCCCAGTCGTCGAAAACCGGCAGTTCGTAGAGTGCGCTGGCGCGGGCGAAGACCTTGCCGGTCTTGGCGTCGGTCAGCTGGCCGAGGATGCGGCCGTTGGGCGTGATCAGGCAAGTATGGCTGTTGTTGCCGGAGCGGAAAAACGGCCGGCGATTTTCGATGGCCCGGAAGACCACGTGGCTCAGGTGCTGTTCAGCGCCGCTGCTTTCATTGTACCAGGAGTCATTGGTGATGGTCATCAGGAGGTTGGCGCCGCGCCGCGTGAAGTCGCGGCTCAGCTCGGCGAAGACGTCCTCAAAGCAGATATTGACGCCGGCATAGGCACCGTTCGGCAGGTTGAAGAGATGCAAGTCGCGGCCAGGGGTAAGGTCGCGCCCCATGCCGATCAGTTCGCGCAGCCAAGGCAGCTGATCCCCGAAGGGCGTGAATTCGCCAAACGGAACCCGGTGGACTTTGTCGTAGTATTCAACTGTCTGCCCTTGCGGATTGAGCAGAAAGGCGCAGTTGAACAGCAGCGCGTCCTGCGGGGCAGCGCCTTGATGCGGCGGCCGGAATTGGGTGGCGCCCAGCAATAGCGGCGTGTCAATTTCACGCAGAAGCTGATTGCGGGCAACGGTGTAGATGTGATTGTTGAGGTCGGCGGGGACAGCGCACTCGGGCCAGATGACCAGGTCGGGCTTGCGGCTTTCTTCGAGTTCGGCGAAAGCTGTGCGAGTCAGGCCGATGTATGTGGTCAGAGCATCCTGGAATTGCTCTTCGGTCCAGAAACGGCATTGCGGCAAGTTGCCCTGGACAGCGAGGACGGTCAGGTTTGGCGCTGATTCCGGCGGCAGGCTTTCAGGGTAACGTCCCCACCAGCAGACTGGAATTAAGACCAGGGTCACTAAGGCGAAATGCCAGGGAAAACCGCGTCGACCCGGAGTAATAGCGAAACGGATGATGCGGGTTGCTTCAATGGCCAGGACGGCATTGACGAGCATGATGACAAAGGAAATGCCGTACACGCCGGTGAAAGCGGCGCATTGAATCAGGCCGGCGCGGCGATATTGGGAGATGCCGAGCTGGTTCCAGGGAAAGCCGGTTAGGAGCCAGGCGCGCACCCACTCCAGGCCAGTCCAGAGAGCTGCTGCAAAGATAGCCGCGATAATAAGGCTGCCAGTGCGTTGGATGAAGAGGAAGCCAGCGCCAGGAAAAGGCCGGGCGAGGTCTTGCCGCAGACGCCAGACTAAAGCGCTGAACAAAGCGTACCAAGCCATGGGAAACAGCGCACACCAGATGGCCAGCAGGAAACCGGCACCAAAACCGACTTCGTTCAGCCATAAAAGCGAACTGGCGAAATGGACGTAGCCAAAGATGTAGCCGACGGCAAGGCGTTCGCGCCAGAGGCGCGGCTGAGGAATGACGAAGAAGGGCAGAAAGGCAATCCACGCCAGCAAATCCCAGCGCAACGGCGGAAATGCAGCGCTTAACAGCAGCCCGGAGACCACGGCAGCTACCGTCCGCCAGAAAAACAGGCAGCGACCCATGCCAGCCAGGTTGGGCGGTGCGTTGCCTGCGGGCGGCGTCGGTAGAGGTGTCGCCGGGGATTGCGTTGGAGAGGCCATTTTAGGTGGAATTCGTTCGAAGGGTATAGGGTGGACTAGCGCCTAGAACCTATTTTTGTACCACGGATGGACACGAATGGACACTGATTTTTGTTTTGGGTTGTTGCTTGGGCGGATGGGATGGCACACGAATTCAAGGTTGCGACGCTGCTGCCGCCTGCTGTTCGGTGCCCCATCAGCTACATGCTTTCGAGCGTGTTGATGGTCAGGGCGTTGAGGCCATCCTTGAGGATTTCACGGACTCTGGCGCTGAGGGCGAGCCTCGCTTCCCTGAGGGCTGGTTCCGATGCCGCAAGCACCGGGCAGTTCCGATAGAAGGTGCTGAAGTCCTTGGCCAGGTCAAGGAGGTAGCTGGCAAGAGTCGAGGAATCGAGTTCGCGGGCAGCTTTTTGCAGGCTTTCCGGGTAGAGTGAGCAACGGAGGGCCAGGGCGCGTTCGGCCGGGTCTGCCAGCAGGCTCCAGTCGATGCCAGCTTCTGTTTTTGGCAGCATTGCGTTTTCTTCGGCTTTCCGGAGCATGGAGGCGATGCGGGCGTAGGCATAAAGCACGTATGGGCCGGTGTCGCCTTCGAATTTGATGGACGCCTGCGGGTCGAACATGATGGTGGTTTTCGGGTTGACTTTCAGCAGCATGAATTTCAATGCTGCCATGCTGATGACTGCGGCTCGTTCATCCAGGTTTTCGGGCACATCGTCGCCAGCCTTTTCCAAGGTTGCAGCGCGGGCCAGGTCAGCCATTTCCGCGATCAGGTCGTCAGCGTCAACGACGGTTCCTTCGCGGCTTTTCATTTTGCCGGTCGGCAGGTTGACCATGCCGTAAGCCATGTGGGTCAGTTGGTCGGCCCAGGCGTAGCCGAGAGCCTTGAGGATGGCGAACAGGACTTTGAAGTGGCGGATTTGCTCGTCGCCGACGACCCAGATTTGCTGGTCGGGGTTGAAGTCGTTTTGTTTCAGCAGGGTGGTGCCGATATCCTGGGTGACGTACACGCTGGTGCCGTCGCTGCGAAGCACCACCTTGGTTCCCAGGCTTGGATCATCGAATTGGATAACGATGGCGTTGTCTTCGCGGCGGGTGAACACACCGCGTTCGAGGCCGTCTTGGATGATGTCTTTGCCCAGGGTGTAGGTCTGGCTTTCCAGGTAGGTCTTAGTGAAGGTCACGCCCATGCGGCTGTAGGTCTCGTCAAAGCCATCCAGCACCCAGGTGTTCATGGTGGTCCACAGGCGGCGGACTTCCGGGTCGTTGTCTTCCCAGGCTCTCAGCATGTCCTGGGTGGCCCGGCCGATTTCAGTTTC